>Ga0182742_1000140_pt1 | contig 137664 bp, 132 predicted proteins | sample eDN5th37CBELigMG_FD_128880 | JGI IMG/M metagenome (GOLD analysis project Ga0182742, IMG submission 128880) | Enriched Miracle-Growth compost microbial communities from Emeryville, California, USA - eDNA 5th pass 37_C BE-Lig MG (version 2)... ... | reverse complement strand
TGTGCGTCACTCTCCCGGCTTCGCCGAAGACAGTGACGCACGCGTAGAGGAATGCTGCTGTTGGCGCAGCTTTGTATGTTTACGTCGTTTGAAGAATGGTTGCCGCAGGAGACGTCCGCTGGATAGCGGATTGGAGAAGAAAGGCGTCAGCGCCCGAATGATGAGTCAGGACCACAGCCTGATTGGCTGCGCAGCTCTGCCTGGTCTAAAGCTGCTTTGGGGTTGCCTGCAAACGCAGGCGGGGTTACGACGATGCCCTCGTCGTCAGGGAATAATCGTCGAGGTCGAGAATGCGCCAGCGGCTAGCGATCTGCAAACTATCGTCGTGAGTCCGCGCGCTCTGTGCCTGCTGAGTTCCGCCGAAGGCTACGCGGCAGCGATGGACGATTCCGGTCGCTGAACTTTGCGCAGGTGCGGCGCTCGACCGCTGCCCGCGCCCGTGGACCACTTAGCGCCCCTCTCCCCTGGAAAACCTCTTCGTCCGGCTGCGGCAAGGCCCAGACATACTCGCGTCAAAAGTCGGCAGTGAAGCCGATGCCGCGGCGGCGCGGTGCCGGTGGGTTCATCAGCTCGTGGATAGCCTTCAGTATTCCCGTGATCGCCTGATCATGCGTCGCAAGTTTGCGCTCCAGCTCAGCAAACTTCTGCGCCAGTTCCTTGTTGGAAGCCAGCAGATCGCGCAGTTTGACAAATGCTCGCACGACATGGATGCCCATTGTCACGGCTCGCGGTGAGTTCAGCACATTGGCTGCCTGTATCGCTCCATGCTCGGTGAAGGCGTACGGCAGGAACTTTACGTGGGAGCCTCGGCCGGTCTTTAAGATCGCAATTTGCGATCTTAAAGATTCGACCTCCTCCCGGGTGAGCTGGAACATGAAATCCCTGGGAAATCGATCCACGTTACGCTTGACGGCTTCGTTGAGCCGGCCGGTCTTCACGCCGTAGATCGCTGCGAGGTCGCGATCCAGAATGATCCGACAACCCCGCAGTAGAAGGATCGATGAGCTGATTTGCTCGGTCGGCACGAGCGCAGTGTCTTCGTTCTTGGTCATTCTTTGCTCCTGGAGCTTCTGGAAATGTCCTCGTACAATTTCAGCATCTCCCCGCCGCGCTGTGGACGGCGGAAAAAGGGGCTAAACCTTCGGGTTGGCCCCTTTCTCTTTTCGGCGGTTCTGCTACTCCGGTCCCTCACTTTCGTGTCATCGCGCGTTCCCCCGACGGCTATTGCCGTCTTCGAGCACGTCGATGACCCTGATGACGAAGCGCTGTTGCGTCTTGGACAGAGCCAACAGACGCTCCGCGTGTCTCACGCAGCGCGGAGATAGTCGCCGCCCCTTCGCCGGGCGGACGGCTGTGGACATCCCGATCAGTTCTTCGAGCGGGATATGAAACACCTTCGCGATCTTGGTCAGCACGAGCACGGAAATCCGGCGCTCACCGAGTTCATACGCGAACACTGCCTGTTGCGACACGCCGATGGCTCTCGCCAGTTCGGCTTGCGTCATGCCGTGCACTTTACGGAGCTGGCAGACGTGGGCCCCTAGCGCCTTGAAGTAAGCGCGTGACTCCGTTCGGATGCTCATCGCCGCGTCCCCAGTTCGTCGAGCGCGTCCAGTCCGCGCTCGATGAGAGGGATGACGGCCAAGAGCACATCCGCGAGACAGTGCACCTCGGCCATGTCATGCGTCGCCGCGCGCTCTGCCACTGTCACAACGGCGTGTGCCAATTGCAGGTTGCGGATCGCTACATTGAGTGGGTCCTGCCCGAGCGGCGTTGTCTCGCCCAAGGCGCATTTGCGTCGCGCCTCGGCCTTGCCGGGGCCGCTCACTGGACACCGGCCCGGAGCTGCCGCAGCTCCTGTTCCAACTGCTCGATGCGCTCCAGGCAGCGCACAGCCAACGCCGCCATGCCCTCCAGGGCGTCGGCGGCACGATTGAGCCGGAACATGAGCGAGCCCTGCTCCGCCCGAACGACTTTCGCTGTCGCACGCAGTACGAGCGCGGTGGCACGCGCCTCGGCGATGTCATGCATGACGTTCATGACCCGCCTCCCTGCAGCTTGCGTGCATCCAGCGCGATGAGTTCCAAATCCAAACATGCGCCGCCGAGCCGCTCGACCACGCGCTCCAGGGCGTGATTCAGGCACCAGTCGTCGTCGGGGCCGATCACACGCCTGGCGATGTCAACGACAGCCGTAACGTCCAACAACTCGGTGCGAACACCGTGGATTCGCTCGGCGAGGGATTTCGTCTGATCGGTGCCGACGTCACCGGCAGCAGTGTCCTCGGCGCTCATGCGACACCGCCCTGCCGGCGCATCCCGGCCGGCACTTCAGGGCGTCGGACGATCAGCTCGTCGACCGGCTCGGCGGTTTGAAACCGGTGGGCCTTGGCGGCGGACGATGCCGCGACAGCCTGAGCGAAGATAGGAACCTGGGAATAGAGACGACCGCGATAGATTCGCGGAATAATGGGCACAGCCATGACTGCCTCCGATGGTAGGCGGTTGTGGTCAGGCCGCGCCGGTGGTGACACACCGGCGACGGCCGCTCACGGCAGCAGGCAGTCAAAAGCGGGGGTATTTCCGGGGGGACCTTAGGTCAGGCTCTGGCCATAAACTTGCGCAAATCTCGCGCGATCCGCGCATTTTGGAGGGTCGCCGCCTCCACCAATTCTTTCTTTTTCTGCATACGACAAATGCTTCACGTTGCAGCCCCGGTCAGTCTTCGAGAACACAATTCGCGATCTTAACTTTCGGCGTCGTCCCGGGTGAGCTCGAAGCAAGCGCCGATAGCGCGCTCGCCCCGGCAATGTCGCTCGCTCCCAGCGAACCGCGGAGCCCGCAGTCAGCTGCGCCCCGCTCCTCAAACATCCGCGCCTCCGCCACCAGAGATAGTTTCGAAATGAATCGATCCGTCCGCACGGCCCCATAGAGCACCTCTACACTGCCGGAGCACCATGCACTACGGCTCGTGCGACATCAGGGCGTTCACGGTCGCCGTTGGTCGCAGCCACACGTTTGAGGGCTTCCGCTTGTCATGTCGTCCGAAGAGGCTCATCGGCCTCGCCACTTCGATTGCCGCCTCGCTCGTCGGCTTCGCCCCCGCTGCGGAGGGCGCGGAGCCGTCTCAGCCAACCGCAGCGATCCAGGCAGCGCTAACGGTGGACAACCTGCCTCCGGAGATTCGCGAACTGCTGCTGGCCATCATGACCCAGCCACGGGTGATGCCAGGTGTCGCGTTCGGCTCGCCAATCGGATTCGGCGCGCGTAGCGGCGACTATTTCTTCGGCGTCAATGGCGCAACCACCTCTGGCAACAAAGTTGAAGGAGTCGATCCCGATTTCATCGGCGATCTGGATATCGATGGCTCGATCGCCGCGGGCTTCGGCATCGGCAACCCCGCCTCCGCCGTGGGTGTCGAGGTGGCTGTGAACGTCATCAGCCTCACCAACGAATTCGGGGACTCCGGTTCGGTGGCGATCAAAGTCCATCGCAACATCGGGGAACGCGGCGCGCTGTCCATCGGGACCGAAAACGATCTGGCGTGGGGTGAAGCCAAGGACTATGTGGAAAGGAACACCAGTACGAAGTTCGCCTCCTATAGCCATTATTTCCAGCTGCGCAGCAGCCCGATGAATCCGGGCGGACTGATGGTCACGCTCGGCGCCGGCGATGGTCGGCTCGGTAAGGTGAACGATCCGAAACAGGTCTCCCCCTTCGTGTCCGTTGGATACGCCTGGACGCGGCAGTTCAGCACCATCGTCGACTACAGCGGTGAGACGACGAACGTTGCGATGTCCATCGTACCCTGGCGCACCATTCCCATTGCCACGGTCTTCGGCTGGAGCGACCTCGAGGAGAAACGTGCCGACTCCACGTTCTCGTTCGGCCTCGGCTACTCCAATCGTTTTTGACCAGCCCGCGAACCAAGGAAAACCCATGACACCGAGAACACTCATCGCAGTGGCGGCCCTATCACTCGCCTGCAGCACAGCTATTGCTGGCGGTCTGAATCCTCCTGGCCCGGGCGCACAGGTCTCCGGCGCCACGACCACGGCCAGCACAACAAGCACCGTCAGTGTTGCCGCCACAGTAACCAGCCTCGTAGCGAACTCAGGCGGCACTTATGGACTGGCCACCGCGATCGGCGCCATTCCCGGCGCGAGCGTCACTGGCAATACCGTCACCAGTCCACCCATCACCGTGGGCACCACCACTGTGACGATGTCTGTGAACACCACCAGCGGCATCGTCACCGTTGTGGGCGCGAACGGCGTCGTGATGCTGACGGTCAGTACCCGCAATTGATCTGCAGTCGAACTCCAAAGCAAACCCCGCTTGAAGCGGGGTTTGTACGAGTCGAAGCGTAACGGGCTCAGAACGCCCGCAACACTCCCAAAAACACCCGGAACGACTGCCCCGAATCGAGCAGCGGACTGTCCTCCACCTTCCCGGGCAGCGCGCGGTACTTCACCCCGCCCATGAACACCCAGCGATCTGCGAAGCTGTATTGCAGATCCACGCCGACTTCGGGAATCACGACGGAACCGGGACGATAGTTGCGGACGCCGCGGGCGACTTCTTTATCGAGAATGCCGTAGTAGTAGTCCGCTCGATCTTCGGACAGCCACTTTGCACCGATGCTCGGCGTCAGCACCGCACGCGTCCCGAGTTGCAGCGGGTAGCCGTAGGTCACGGTCGCCTCATAGCCGCCGCTGGCATCGAGCACATCAGCCCGCGCTTGAAACTCGAGCGCGCCGTAACGGCCGCTGAAACTCACATCGAAACCGGCGTCGGCGCTGTCTTTGCGATCTTCCAGCAAGTCCCGGTCGATGCCATTGCGCCTGAGTTCCGTCGCACCGAAGTCCTCCGCATCGACGCCGTCCAGGTTCGGCTCCACGATCAGATCGATTTCGAGCACACTCGTATCAAGTACGTGCACGCCGGCAGTGATGCCCTGGAAGAACAAGCGAGAGCTGTCATACGTGATCAATGGAAATGGCGTATAGCGAATGCCACGGCCTGCGTAGGGATTGTCGCTTGCGACCACGCCCAGGCCCAATCCCCATTGCGATGAGCCTTCCTGGGCAAACGCCGCACTCGAAGTCAGAGCGGCGAGCGACACTACGCACTTCAACACAGCAGAAAACGCAGAATGTGATTTCAAACAAGCGCTCCTTGATAGAAACAAACGCGGACAATCTCGGGTTAGACGTTTCCGCCGAATGTTTCAATCGCAGCGCATGAAAAAAAATTATCGTGCGCGAGCGCGCACCATGGCGCCCACGGATTGCAGCCATGGCTGCAACTCCCAATGTTTCTGCTCGAATTTCGTAATCGCCTCGGCGCTGGCCAGCGAGGCACCGATCAGGTCCAGCCCGTCGAGAAACATTTGCCGATGCCTTCTGGACATCGTGAACGTCGCGACATGCGTTCGACTGCGTACTTGCAGCACGCCGTACGCTTCAACTCGGCCGCGGCTCCTGAGCGGGACCCACATTAGCCCAAGCTTCCATGGCCGCGACGATCTCGGAGATCAACTCGTCGCGCTGGTGTGTCGGCAGGCCATTGCGCTCGCGGATGAGTCGAAAGAGGTTTGACAGGTGGCGGCGCCTGCCCGCCTCGATGGAACCGGTGAGATGTTCGCTGGCATCCGCAACCAGCACGAGCGATTCACGGCGCGCGTGATTGGTTTCGGCGACGAGTCGGTGATGTAACAACGAGCGGCCGAGAATCACCCAGGGCAGATTGGTGGCCGAGATCGGACCGACGACGAGGCGGTGGCCGCCGAGTGGCGTGCCCAGCAATTGGATCTTCGCCAGCCGGTTCGAGCCGAACATGGCGCCCAGCCCACCGACGATCGCACCGATGCCGGCGCCGAGCAGCAGCGAAGCGCCCCCTGCCGCCACGTCGATGGCGCCGCCGGCGAGTGCGCCCGTAGCGGCGCCCGTCATCGACAGCTGCGCATTCGATAAACCGAACACCGAGAAGCTGCGCTCGGAAAACAAGTCTTCGCCGAGCAACTCGAACTCCGATGTCTGCATGCGAAGCGAGCGATGCCGATACAACTCCTGCACGGCGCGCCGAGCCGAGTGCTCCCTCTGTCGAATGCGCTTGCGCAATCGCTCCGTCAGATCCTTGCTCAATTGAACTTGATCGGCGCCTTCGGGGCATGGCGCAGACTCGCTCGCCGACAGCACTTCGATGAGCAGATCGGCGATCTCGGCAGCGGCGCGCTGCTGCCGGGCTTTGCGATCCTTTTGCAGTACATCGACCGCCTGCTCCAGCGAGCGGGCCCAGGACTGATCCACTTCGGTGAGCTCGCGAAACGCCCGTAACAGTTCCAGACGCTTGCCGAAGTCCGCGCGCAAGGCATCGAATACGCGCACGATGGAAAAATATTGATTCAATGCGCGGCGCCATTCTTCGACGTGATCGCCCGGACCAATCATGTTGATCAGCGCCATGCGCGGCTGGCCGGTCCAGCGGAGGATCTCCATCTCCGCGTCGTATTCGGCGCCGTATGGATGAGCGCCGTCGACAACGTACAGGATGCCCGCGCCGGCCAGAATGGGACGCAGCAGTTCGCACTCGTCCTTGAATCGCGGATCGCTCTCGTGGCGCGTTACGAACTCACGCACCACGGCCGGTCGTTCACTGGCGCTACGCTCGTTCGATTGCAGCCATTCGAGCACCGCTCGAGGCCGTTGAAAGCCTGGAGTATCGACCAACTCGTAGAGCACGCGGCCGTCGCTTTGCATCTGGAAGCCACGGGCTTGTCGCGTGGTGCCGGGATCTGGCGAGACGACGACGGTCTCATCCTCGGCCAGCGTAGCGACGATGCTGCTCTTGCCCTTGTTCGGGTGGCCGACGATGGCGAACGTGGGGTGAGTGCTCACGCGCCGCTCTCCAGATACAAGCCGGGATCGCCGATGCGCGCCGTCCAACGCGACCAGATCGATCGTTGCGCTTCGCTCGCAATCTCACCGTTGGCGCCGACCGGCACGACGATCAGCGAACACTGCGATCCGATCTTCGCACGCAATGCTTGGATGAAGTCCTGTAGATCCAGCAGCGGCGCTTCCCATCCGCGAACGAAGACGACCACCGTACCCGGCTGCAGTTCGGAAACTCGCTCGATGGTCTGCGCATCGGCCGAGATCGACCGACTCCCCGCCTCCATGGCCTGCCGCACGCGCCAGTGCAAATGTTTTTCGGTCCATCGCTTCACGTCTGGGAGTGGCAAAGCACCGGACCAGATGATGACCACGGCCTCACCGCCGAGTGCCGGTGCGCTCTGCGCCTCTGCATCCGGAAACACCCTGGCTGTTTCCTTTACGTCCGAGCCGAGATGAACGTCGGCCGTGCTCATCCGATCGAGCAACGCTCGAACACGCGGATCGTCCAACAGCAGATTGCGAGTAGCCGTTCGCAAACGGATCGCTGCGAAGATCAGCAGACAGCAGCGCGGCAGCAACCCATAAGTCACAATGGCCGCCAGCAGGAAGGGCCACCAGCCGGTGAGTTCGGAGGCCACAGTGGCAGTCGGCGGCGATGAGGCCAGCCGGAAGAATCGCGAGTGCTCGATCAACTCAGCGGATGGCTGCGCGGCAGGCCAGAGATCCCGCCAAGGAGCGCAGAGCCATTGCGTGAACCGGAGCACTTCATGGTTATCGACGCGCAACGTCGTGCTCCATCCGAACGCGAGATCGGTGAAGGCAATCAACGCAAAGGCAACGACCAGCGCAGCGATATTGAATGCAACTGCCGCGCATTGGGACCAGGTCAGCATCTGCCAACGAGCGAACCGAGCCGCCGATGGGCCACGAGCCTCGTGCCACACGAGCAGACTCGCCCGTTGATCGTCATGTCGTGCGAACCGGCGATACAACGCGGCGGCAAGCGCCCCGGGATTCAGGCCACCGAGCAGATTCTGCAGAGCCCCGAGCCCAGGCACCGTCGGCAACATCAGAATGAGGGTCGAGACGATCAACAGCAGTTGCAGGCCCACCAGGGTGGCGAGCACTGTCACCACGTTTACCGGCCAGGTCCCATCGTATCGGAAGACCGCCAGGGCCGTGCCCGCACCCGCCAGCGCGCCGATCAGCAGCATTGAGAATGTAATGATGCCCCGAGTTCGGGACAGGCGCGTTGCAAAGGTTGCATCCCATGCTGCGGGGGCCGCTTCACGGCCAACGCTTTCCCACCAGGCGCGCACGCGAGCGACCGGATCGGAACCGGGCAGGTTCGCGGCAATGGAGCGATCACGATGCAATCGTTCTTCGAGCGGCCGGTCCCGGTCCGCTTCCAACCACGCCGGGATGTCGAGGGCCTCGTGGAATAGTGAGCCGCGCCGCACGTTATGCATTGAGCAATGATATCAGCGCTTGCCCACCCGGCGCGTCGCTAGGCTGCTTCGGCAATGCGATGTTCGTAGTACGGCCGCTGACGCTGGCTCAAGATATCGAAGAGCTCGGCAGAGCTGCGACCGCGGGGCGCAAGCCAGGCGAGCGCCGCTTCTCGAGTGAGGTTGATTGGACATCTGTTATGACCCGCCGCTTCCACCTCCGGCGGCGGCTCGTCGGTGATGAGCGCCATGGAGAAGAGCACTTCGTCCCCTCTTTGCCAGCGCGACCAGATGCACGGCACGAGCATTTGCGTCGAGTCTTTCGGCGTGAACTGGAGCACGACGTTTTCGGGGCGTTCCCCCTCCTCGAGCTCGCGCCCCTGCATATCGTGCGCTTTTACATTCTCGCGAAAGCCATCGAGCACCAGCAGACCATGACTCTTGCCGAAGACCGGCCGCCACCAATCCTCCAATGAATCGATGCGCGCGTTGTAGTTGCCCATCAGGCGCTTGTCCATGTCCGGTGCATGGCCGGCCAAGCGACAGTGATAACGCATGGGCGTAATGATCCGCTCGCCCTGCGTCTCGACGATCAGCGGACCATAGTGCATCGGATACATCACGGCATCTTCTTCGGTCGTCTCGGCATCGCGAAAGTCGCTCAACCACTTCAAGCGTTGTTCGATCTTGTCGGTCGAGACCTGCAGATCCTTCTGCGCCGCCTTGGTGACTTTCTTGGCCAGCTTGCGCTCGGCATCGGCGTGCCGGCGGCGCTGCTCGAAGATCTCCGCCTGCCATTCGAGGGTCCGCTGCTTGCGATACTCGGAGATGGCCGCAACGATCGGCGCCGCCGCCGGATCGTTCATCCGCAGGAACTGACGATCCAGCGCGATCGGCATCTTGAATGCCTTGGGGTCGCCGACCCGCGCCTCATACGCCCGTTGAAAAGCAGGAAGATGGATGCGACTGCCCAGCTCGCGTTCCAAGCGACGCAAATCCGCTGAGACCAGCGCTGCGTAACACATGACCTTACTCACCTGATCTGCCGTGACGACAATCATGCCACGAGCCCATGGGTGCGTCGGGCAGCACTGAGCCATGCACGAGGCCCCCTGGTTAACCTGGGGTTACGTACAGGATACCGGGTTTACCCGACAGCGAAAAATTTAATCGGCGGCCGGTCAGCCAGTTAGCCAGACAGCGGGGTTCAGCTCGCCCAATTTGCCGGTCTAGCTCCTTCCACCTGCGGCCAAAGCGATCTAGGATCTGTACATCCGTACAGCCTCACGACTCGCCATGCCGGACCGGCCCGACTTCATCTGCTGCCCTATCTGCAACGGCACCGTATTCCAGCCGGTGGTGCTGCACCGTCCGGACGGTTCCCAGGTCACGACACGGCTGATCTTCTGCGCCAACTGCACGATCGTCTGCCTCGATCCGGTCGCACTCACTCGCGCATTCGAGGATCGGCCGAAAGCACGGCGGGCGCCCAGCGGCAGCCCGGCCATTCAGGCCTGGTCGAGAATCAATCAGCGACGCCGGGAGCGGGAGTGATCGATGAACACGGTCACGCTCGACGACATTCCGCTGCTCTGGCGTGCACAGTCGCTCGCGTCGCTGCAGTCTCATTGCGTTCCTTCGGGCTATGCCGCTTTGGATCACGCACTCGGGGGCGGTTGGCCGACGCCCTCGCTCATCGAATTGCTCAGCGATGAGCAAGGCATTGGAGAACTCCGGCTGCTGCTGAGTCTGTTGCGACAGGGGCAGGCGTTGGAAACATCGTCTCGTAGAATCGTGCTCTGGCTGGCGCCGCCCTTCGAGTTGCATGCGACAGCACTCGCTCAGTACGGGCTCGCTCCCCACGATCATTGGATCTGTTCGGTGTCGCAGCCGGCGGACCTGCAGTGGGCCATGACTCAAGCGCTGCGTTCGGGGGCATGTCTTGCCGTCATTGCATGGGCGCGACATCTGAAGCCCGCTGCCCTGCGCTCTCTGAAGCTCGCGGCCATGAGCGGTCGCGGGATCGGTGTGCTGTTTCGACCGATGAGTGAGGCACGAGCGGCCTCGCCTGCAACGCTGCGCATCTCGCTGCGCAGTCGCGCGCCGGCACTCGAGCTTTCGATTCTGAAGATGCGAGGTCGTCGACCCAGTCTTGTGCAAATCGATCCGCGCGAGGTCGACCGCACGATGAGTCCGGCGGAGTCGTGATGGCGGCCGCCGCTCAACTCGCTCTGTTCGAAGCGCCGGCGCGAGCGCCCAAGCCTGCGCCCGCAATGGTGCATTCGCCGCCGGCGATCTCCCCTGCCCCGGCGTCTTCGCGAAAACGTGCGCAGGCATGGCTGGCGTTGCACTTTGCGGATCTTTCCCTGGCCGCTGCTTATCAGGCTGCGCCGCCTGAACGGCGTGCGATGCTGGATACATCCGCCTGGGCCGTGATCGAAGACGACCGTTTGAAACACGTCGTCGCATGCAATGCATTGGCATGGAAGTACGGCGTGCGTCCGGGTCATCGCATGAATGCCGCGATTGCATTGTGCGGTTCGCTCGTTCTCACCTCGCGCGATCCGCGCGCCGAGAGCCGTCTGCTCGAGCGAATTGCGACCGAGTGCCTGAAATATACGTCGGCGGTCAGCGTACAAGCGCCCAACGAAGTGCTGCTGGAAGTGCGCGGCAGTCTTCGGCTATTCGGCGGACCTGCCGCACTCATGGATCGGATACAGGCGGACCTCGCGGCACTGAATGCCGGCTTGCAAGTTGCGCTGGCTCCCACCGCCCGAAGCGCCCAGTGGCTCGCTCGCGCCTCATCCGAGCCGCGCATGTGTCTGCCGCGAGAGCTTCCAAACGTACTTGGATCATTGCCCATCGCGAGTCTCCAGTGGCCACTGCCGGTGGAACTGCAACTCACGCGTTTCGGGATCACGACCGTTGGAGATTTGATGCGGCTCTCGCGCAAGGACCTGGCAAGACGAATTGGCGCAGGTCCCGTTCGCGAGCTGCAGCAGGCAATGGGCCGCACCAACTGGCTGCATCGCGGCTGGTCGACGCCGCCCAGCTATCACGATCGTGTGTTGCTCGACTTCGAAATCGAAACCACCGCGTTGCTGGAGCGGATGTTGGAACGGCCGCTCGCCCGCCTGAAACGAACGCTGATCGGCGCGGCGCGCAGCATCGAAGAGCTCATCATCACGCTGAAACACCGCGAGGGCGCGACAACACTCACCCTTCGCTTACAGCAAGCCACGGCTGACACTACGCACCTCGCAAGCCTGCTGCACGAACATCTCGATCGACTGGTATTGCGTGCGCCAGTGCGAGAGGTTGCGATCGAAGCGCCGAGGTTGCTCGTGGCACGCCCCCGCAATTACTCGCTCGCGATGGATCCAGCTACGCGCAGCGACGTGCAGAACGCCGCCGAGCTCAAAGCCCGGCTGCTCGAGCAGTTGCAAAGTCGATTCGGTGAAAGCGCCGTTCGCGCGCTTTCGGTTCGAGCCCATCACGTGCCGGAACGAGCTCACTGCTCAGCCACGCCTTCAGACGCGACGCCCGCGACCTCACCGCCTGCCCGTTTACCTCGCCGCCCGCTGTGGCTACTGCGCGAACCCAGGCCGGCCACGCATGAGTATCGACGAGGCGCATTCCAGATCGAATCGAGCCCTGAAACCATCGAAGCCGAAGCCTGGGACGGCGCAAGCGTCCGGCGAGCGTACTATCGCGCCCGCGCTCGCGACGGCGCTGAATGTTGGATCTATCGGGATCTGAACTCGCCTCAGCAGTGGTTCGTCCACGGACTGTTTGGATGAACGATGTACGCCGAGTTGCACGTGTTGAGCAACTTCTCGTTCCTGAGAGGGGCGTCCTTTCCCGAGGAGCTGGTCAAACAAGCGGCCCAGCTGGGTTATCGAGCGATCGCCATCACCGATGAATGCAGTGTCGCGGGCGTCGTACGCGCTCATGAGGCTGCGAAAAAAGTTCACCTGCCGCTGATCGTTGGCGCGAGTCTCACCTGCGCCGACGGGCTCGCCTTGATCGCATTGGCTCGTACTCGCCACGGCTACGGTCAACTGTGCCGCTTGATTACGCGAGCTCGGCGGGCAGCGATCAAGGGCAGTTACACGCTCGAGCGTGCGTGGCTCGATGGGGCACTCGATGAGTGTTGTTTGATCTGGTTGCCCGATGATCGGAATGATGAAGGCGACGGGCGCTGGCTGAAAGAGCGATTCGAGGGCCGGCTCTGGATCGGCGTCGAGCTGCATCACGATGGGCACGATCGCGAACATCTCCTTCGCGCGCGAACGCTCTCTGAGCGATTGAGCTTGCCGGTCACGGCATGCGGCGGCGTCCTCATGCATGAGCGAGAGAGAAAGCCGCTGCATGACGTGCTCACCGCCATTCGCCTGCGCACGCCCTTGTCGCAATGTGGCTATGCGCTGGAGCCCAATCGCGACCGCCATCTCCACGCGATCAATGTTCTCGTGGCGCGTTATCCTGCCGAGTGGCTGACTGAAAGCGTGCGCATCGCCGAGCTGTGTCGCTTTTCGCTGGATGAGATCAAATATCAATTTCCGGCGGAACTGGTTCCTAAAGAACACACGGCTGCGAGCTGGCTGCGGCAGTTGTCTTATCAGGGCGCACGCGAGCGCTGGCCCGAAAAGATTCCGGAGAATGTCCAAACGCTTCTGGAGCACGAGCTCTCGCTGATCGCAGAGTTGCGCTACGAGCATTTTTTCCTGACCGTTCACGATCTGGTGCGCTTCGCGAAGACCCGCGGCATTCTCTGCCAGGGCCGCGGCTCGGCCGCGAACTCCGTCGTTTGCTACTGCCTGGGCATCACCATCGTCGATCCGGCCCGACAGTCCGTGCTCTTCGAACGGTTCATTTCCAAGGAACGGCACGAGCCGCCGGATATCGATGTGGATTTCGAGCACGAGCGGCGCGAAGCCGTGATGCAGTATCTGTATGAGCGCTACGGCCGTCATCGTGCCGGGATTGCGGCCACCGTCATCACCTATCGCTTGAAGAGCGCGCTTCGGGATGTGGGCAAGGCGCTGGGCTTCGACCTGCTGCAGATCGAGCGTTTGATCGGCACGCTGGCGCGACGCGAGTCCGACGATCCGCAGGAGTTGCCGAAATGGCTCGCCGAGGTTGGCTTCGACGCGAGCAACCCGATGGTCGAGCGGTTGATGCAACTGGTGGCGGAGATCGTGGGTTTCCCTCGGCACCTCTCGCAGCATGTGGGCGGCTTCGTGATCGCCGCGCAGCGCCTGGACGAGCTCGTCCCCATCGAGAACGCGAGCATGCAGGATCGCACCGTCATCCAATGGGACAAGGACGATCTGGAGTCGCTCGGCCTGTTGAAGGTCGATGTGCTCGCTCTGGGCATGCTCACCGCGATCCGCAAGACGCTGGAATTGCACAACCGCGCCACCGGCGAGTCGCTCACCCTGGCCACGATTCCCACCGAAGATCCGCAGACCTATGAAATGTTCTGTCGCGCGGACACCGTGGGCGTATTCCAGATCGAATCCCGTGCTCAGATGTCGATGCTGCCGCGGCTCAAGCCACGCCAGTTCTACGATCTGGTGATCGAGGTCGGCCTGGTGCGTCCCGGCCCGATCGTTGGCGACATGGTGCATCCGTTCCTGCGTCGACGGATGGGTCTGGAACCGATCACCTATCCCAGTGAGGCCGTGCGCCGGGTCTTGCAAAGAACCTTGGGCATTCCGATCTGGCAGGAACAGGCGATGGAGCTCGCCGTCGTGGCCGCAGGCTTCACACTCGGCGAAGCAGATGCGCTGCGCCGGGCAATGGCTGCGTGGCGTCGCCACGGCAACCTGGATGCGTTCCATGAAAAGTTGCTGCAGGGATTGCGAGAGCGCGGTTACAGCGAGCAGTTCGCGGACCAACTGTGGCGGCAACTGCAAGGCTTTTCGGCCTACGGATTTCCTGAAAGCCACGCAGCGAGCTTTGCCTCGCTGGCCTATGCCAGCGGATGGCTGAAATGCCATTCGCCCGCTGCATTCGCTGCCGGCCTGATCAACAGCCAACCGATGGGCTTCTACAGCCCTGCGCAGATCGTCCGTGACGCTCGTGAACATGGCGTCGAGGTGCGCGCCATCGATGTGACTCGAAGCGAATGGGATTGCACGCTCGAAGTCGATCAGGTGAGCGCCGCGCCTGCATTGCGACTGGGATTTCGGCTCGTCAAGGGATTGAGTGAGGCGACAGCGGACCAGCTCCTTCTCGCTCGCGACGCCAGCCCGTTCGCCGACACCACCGATCTCGTTCATCGCAGCGGGCTGTGCCGTCGCGATCTGGAGCTGTTAGCGGGTGCGAATGCGCTCTGCTCGCTGGCGGGCAACCGCCATCATGCGGCGTGGACGCTCGCCGGCGTGGAAACCGACCTTGCGCTGCTCGCGCAAGCCGCACCTCATGAAGCCACTCCCATGTTGCGAGCACCCAGCGAAGGTCAGAACATCCTCGCGGATTTTCGGAGCACGGGACTTTCCCTGCGACGTCATCCCCTCGCCCTGCTGCGCGATCGGTTGATCCGCAGAGGAATTCAGTCTGCGCAGGAAGTGCTGGAATCGGAGAACGGCGCGGAGATTCGCTTCGTCGGATTGGTCACGCTGCGACAGAGCCCCGGCACGGCCAAGCACACGACGTTCATGACGCTCGAAGATGAAACCGGCATCGTGCAGGTCATCGTCTGGAACCAGGTGGCCCAAGCTCATCGGGCTGCGTTTCTAGGCAGCTCTCTGCTGGAAGTGCGTGGCAAGTTCCAGCACGAGACCGGTGTGAAACACCTCATCGCGCATGCTCTGTTCGATCACACCCGGTGGCTCGGCCTGCTGAGAGTGCCTTCGCGAGACTTTCATTGAGCGAACAGCCGAGGATCGATCGTCCAGGCATCGCAATTCACTCCTCAGGACGCGCTCGCTCGATCACGCGCACGATCAGCAGCCCGGCCTCGTACAGCAGGTACATCGGCACGCCCATCATGCACATGGAGATGGCGTCGGCTGGAGTCAAAAAGGCCGCGACTACGAAGACTCCCAGCAATACATAGCCGCGGTTCTCGGTAAGGGCGGCAGTGCGCACGATCCCTGTAAGCACGAGCAGCACCACGACCACAGGAAGCTCGAATGCGACGCCGAATGCAAAGAACATCACCATCGCAAAATCCAGGTAGCTGGAAATGTCGGTCATCATGGCAACACCCGCGGGCGTGCTGTTGGCAAAGAACGCGAACATCGCTGGAAATACCGCCATGTACGCGAACAGGATGCCGACATAGAACAAGGCGACGGAGGAAATCAGCAGCGGAATGGCAAAGTTCTTCTCGCGCTTGTACAGCCCGGGCGCAACGAAGGCCCATGCCTGATAGAGGCCATAAGGGACCGACAGGAACAGCGCGGTGAACAGCGCCAGCTTGAACGGCGCCATGAAACCCGACGTAACGCTCGTGGCGATGACTTGACCGCCTGGTGGGAGCTTGGCAATCAGGGGAGCGGCGAGGAACTCGAAAAGATCGTTCGAGAAGTACAGGCAGGGAACGGCGAGGATCGCCAGGCACAGGATGACCTTGAGCAGGCGACTGCGCAGCTCGACCAGGTGCGACGTTAACGTACCTTCGGCGAGGTTCTCCTCCGGCGTGCTCATGCGAAACAACTTACCTGTCGATCTCGGAGGACCAAGCTATGCATCATGGATGCGTACTCGAGCGAAAGTTCAGCGCATCCTGAACATAGTCGATCAGCTGCTGGACCGTTTGCAGATTCTCGGCGTCCTCATCGGGTATTTCGATGCCGAACCGCTCTTCCAGCGTCATGATCAACTCCACCGCGTCGAGCGAATCTGCATGCAGATCGGTGGCGAGCGAGGCGCTGCGTGAAATCCCGGCTTCCTCGATGTGTAGAGATTTCGAGATGACCTCGATCACGCTTTGCTCGACGCTTTTCACCGGCGGCTCGCGGCCGTCGGAGCACACGCCTCCACGAGCGGTAGGGAATCGCGTCGGCTGTTCTGCCGCAAAGGCAGATGAGCTGATGACACAGCCGTTGCAGCTGCACTGAAGGTATCAGACAGAATGATCATGGCGCGGCTCTACAGCGCGGCGGCCCGACCAACGCACAAACCTGTCTTGCGAACGACTCGCTTGACACCCTGGACGTAGTTTAACGGCTTTCGGCGACGAGTTGTCAAACCGTCGGACGATGCCGATACGGCAGTGAATGTGTTCGAGTTTGAGGCCGGCCCTGCAAATTGGTTAACATGTGCGGATAGGGTGTCTCGCCGTGTCGGCGGACAGGTTTGCTCCAGGTCGGGCCGCCGGAGCCGAGCACTTTTTATTATGGCATTGTCCCCTGCTCCGGCCCGCGCCGGCTCTCCGCCGGTTGCCGACAAGATCCTCAGCGCGCTCGATCGCTTCCTGCACATCGAGGCGCTCAGCGGCATCGTGTTGTTGATCGCCACGGCAGTGGCATTGATCTGGGCCAATTCTCCAGCGGTTCATAGCTATCATGAATTCCTGGAAACCCAGGTCGCGCTCAGCATCGGGGCGTTCTCCGTCTCCGAGTCCGTTCATTTCCTGATCAATGATGGATTGATGACGATCTTCTTCCTGGTCGTCGGCCTGGAGATCCGTCGCGAAATTCACGAGGGTGCGCTGGCCACCATGCGCCTGGCGGCGCTGCCGCTGGCGGCGGCCTTCGGCGGCGTGATGGTTCCTGCACTCATCTACGTCGCAATCAACACCGATCCGGCGCTGCGTGTCGGTTGGGCCGTACCCACCGCGACGGACATCGCGTTCGCTGTCGGAGTTCTCGCCTTGCTCGGCAAGTCGGTGCCCCCGAACCTTCGTATATTGCTGCTGGCTCTGGCGGTCATCGACGACATCGCAGCGGTCATCGTGATCGCGCTCTTCTATTCCGAAGGCGTGCGCGGCTCGGGCCTGCTGATTGCAGCGCTCGGCATCGTGCTCGTGACTTTGTTTCAGCGCGCCGGAATTCGTTCGGCCTTCGCCTACGTTCTGCCCGGTGCGGTCGTCTGGATCGGCGCGCTCTACTCCGGCGTTCATCCGACGCTGGCGGGCGTGGTCCTCGGGCTCATGACTCCCGTGCAGTTACTGCGCAATCGCGAACAGGCACGCACGGATGTCGCGAGAGCCTTTGACGAGCTCGGCGCTCGCCTTTCCGCGAACGATACTAAACACCTGCCGGGAACATTGCGCCTCATGCGCGACGTGCAACGCGAGCTTCTCCCTCCCGTCACCAGAGTGCAGCTCGCGCTCCACCCCTGGGTCGCGTTCGGCATCATGCCTTTGTTTGCACTCGCCAACGCCGGCGTATCGTTCTCCGATCTGGACGTGAGCAGTGCGGCGGCCCAGAGCGTCGCGGGCGGCATCGTCGCAGCGCTCGTGCTCGGCAAAATCCTGGGCATCTTCTCCGGCAGCTGGCTGCTGGTGCGCACGGGCCTGGGCGAGCTCCCAGCAGGCGTCAACTGGCGAGGCATCACGCTGGTCGGCTGCCTCGGCGGCATCGGATTCACCATGGCGATCTTCGTCGCCGGCCTCGCCTTCGGCGACCCTCAGCTGCTGGGCGCGGCGAAACTCGGAGTCCTGGTCGCATCGGGCCTTGCAGGAGTCATCGCACTCTGCCTCGGACCCTGGCTATTGCGAACCCGCGCCGCCGCTAGCGATCCAGCAGCGGCTTGATCAGGTCGAGCGGCAGCGGAAACACCAGTGTCTGGGTGCGTTCGCTGGAGATATCCGTCAACGTTTGCAGATATCTCAGCTGCATGGCGCGAGGCTCTGCGCTCAACGCCTGCGCGGCCTCCACCAGCATGGCGGCGGCCTGCTTCTCGCCTTCCGCATGGATGATCTTCGCGCGCCGTGTGCGCTCGGCTTCGGCCTGCTTGGCCATGGCGCGAATCATGGTCTCATCCAGATCCACGTGCTTGATTTCGACGTTGGCGACTTTGATGCCCCACGCGTCGGTGGCGTGATCGAGGATTTGTTGAATGTCGATGTTGAGCTTGTCACGCTGACTGAGCATCTCGTCCAACTCGTGCTGGCCTAACACCGAACGCAGCGTCGTTTGCGCGAGCTGGCTGGTCGCCTCGAAGGGATTGGCCACCTGTATCACCGCTTTCGCTGGATCGACGATGCGGAAGTAAACCACTGCATTGACCTTGACCGAGACGTTGTCGCGCGAGATCACATCCTGGGTAGGCACGTCGAGCACGACGGTGCGCAGATCCATCTTGACCATACGCTGCACGAGCGGGATGACGATGATGATGCCGGGGCCACGCGTGGCGGTGTAACGTCCCAGCGTGAAGATGACGCCGCGCTCATACTCGTTGAGGATGCGGATCGCGCTGATCAGCAGGAACAGCAGGATGACCGCCGGGATAATCAGATACATCGTGCGCTCCTCGTTGCCATGTGAAAGTCATTCGAGCGGCGAGACCGTCAACGTCAAGCCATCAACGCTCAGCACGCGCAATTGTTGCCCCTTCACGACCGGCGTCTTCGTCTGCGCCCGCCAGCGTTCGCCATGGATGTCGACGAACCCGGTCGTTGAAAAATCCTCCAACGCAGTCGCCTTCTCCTGCAGCAATTGCTCGACGCCGGCCACTACGCGGGCGCGTCGCGCCTTCATGAAAACGCCGACCGTCAGCAGCATGACGATGCCAGCCGCGAGCGCCGTGCCGCCGATCACGCCGCGTGCGATCTGGAATCCTGGTGCGCCACCATCGAACAGCAGCACCGATCCGGCGACGAACGCCACGATGCCGCCGATGCCAAGCGCGCCGAAACTGGGGGCGAAGGCTTCGCCGACGATCAAGACGACGCCGAGCGCCATCAGCGCCAACCCGGCGTAATTCACGGATAGAATCTGAAACGCATACAGCGCAAGCACCAGACTCACGGCGCCGACGACGCCCGGCACGATCGCACCGGGGTTGTAGCCTTCCAGCAGTAAACCGTACACGCCTGCGAGCAACAGGAAATAGGCGACGTTCGGATTCGTCAGCACGCTGAGCAGTTTGGTGCGCCAATCGGCGGTGAACTCCTCGACTGTCACTCCCTCGGTGGCGAGTTGCACGGTGCCGAAGCGCGTCTTTACGGAAAGCCCGTCGAGCTGTCGGAGCAGATCGGGCAGATCGGCGGCGATAAAATCGACGACGTTCTGTTTCAAGGCATCGCTGGAGGTCAAGCTCACTGCTTCGCGAACCGCTGCTTCAGCCCAGTCCGCGTTGCGCCCACGCAATTCGGCCAGTCCGCGTATGAATGCAACGGCATCGTTGACCGCCTTTCGCTCCAACGCCGTTGCCGGCGCGGCGCTCTCCTCGCCGCCTTTCTCTGCCTTCCCCGCCTCTCCAGGGTTCTCTTGTTGGGTTGGCGGACCACCACCGATCTGGATGGGAGTTGCGGCACCGAGACTGGTCGCAGGCGCCATCGCCGCGATGTGGCTGGCATACATTAGATAAGTGCCGGCGCTGGCCGCACGTGCGCCCGAGGGCGAAACGTAGATCGCAACGGGGACCGGCGCGGCGAGGATGGCCTGAACCATCTCCCGAGTAGCCGAGTCGAGCCCGCCGGGTGTATCCAACTCCAGCACGACTAGCATGGCATTGCTCGCTTGCGCGTGCTTCAACGCGCGCACGAGAAAGTCGCTGCTCGCCGGACCGATTCCTCCGCGTATTTCAAAGTGAATCACTCGCCGGGATCTTTCCTGACCGGCGCTGTCCTGCACGAGGCAAGGGACGCAGCTGAGAAGCCCGAACAGCAACACGAACAACCACGAGCGCCGTACCCGACAATCGCAACGCTGAGCGAACACCGTTTGAAGGATTGTCATGTCATCCACCTCTGACCGGTGTCTGCACTGGCCGCTTGAACGCGGGCCGCGATCCGTTCGATCGAACTGCCAGATCGACCCTAGCGCCCGAGCTCCGGTCGGTCAACGCATGGAATTCCTCAGCGCTGCAGCATCGTTTGAATGCGCTCCACCAGCTCGTGGATCTCGAAGGGCTTGGTCAACAGTTCCATTCCCGGCTCCAGTTGTCCATCGCCGACTGCGGCATTCTCGACATAGCCCGTGATGAACAGCACTCCCAGCTCGGGCCGGCGTAGCCGCGCGTAATCTGCAATCTGTCGGCCGTTCATCCCGCCCGGCAAACCCACGTCCGTGACCAACAGATCGAAATGCGCACCGCTCTCGATGATCTTCGTCGCCGACGGACCATCGCCGGCGAGCAGCACCTGATAGCCCGCCTCGCGCAGTATGTCGGCGACCAGCATGCGGATCGTCGGCTCGTCATCGACGACCAGCAAGGTCTGGCTGCCACCGTCGAGCATCCCATCGACCTGGGCCGGCGCAGCGGCTACTTCTACCGAGCCGCTGTATCGCGGGAAGCGAAGTGTCATCTGCGTGCCGCGCCCCGGTCGCGAATCGACACTGACATGGCCGCCGGATTGTCGAACGAAGCCGTAGATCATCGACAGGCCCAAGCCGGTACCTTGTCCAAGTGGCTTGGTGGTAAAGAACGGATCGAAAGCACGCGCGGCGACCTCCGGCGTCATCCCGACCCCGGTATCGGTGACACGCAGCGCGACGTATTCACCAGGCGATGCATCGCGCGCTCGTGCGAGCTGTTCGTCGAAGATCTCGTTCGAAGTTTCGATGACGAGCACGCCCGGCGTCGGCTCCATCGCATCACGCGCGTTGATGCACAGGTTCAGCAGCGAATTCTCCAGCTGTGAAATATCCAGCCGAGTGGCCCACAAGTTGCGCGCGCCACGCACTCTGACCTCGACCTGCGGCCCCATCGTGCGGCGGATCAACTCCTCCATCCCCGCGATCATTCTGTTCAGATCGACCGGCTTGGGATCCAAGGTCTGACGGCGTGAGAACGCGAGCAAACGTTGCGTCAACGTCGCCGCCCGTCGAACGGCGTCACGAGTAGCATCCAGATATCTCTCGATCCCGGGTTGGCCGTCCTTCAGTCGCTTTTCGATCAGCGACACGCTGCCACCGATGGCGGCGAGCAGATTGTTGAAGTCGTGAGCGACGCCGCCGGTCAGCTGCCCGACCGCCTCCATCTTCTGGGACTGGCGCAGCGCCTCTTCCGCCTCGCGCAGTCGCGCCTGATCCCGCAGGCGCTCGGTCACGTCGTGAACGAACTGATAGGCCCCGATTCTTTGTCCATCCCGGTTGCGAAGCACATTGAACCTGATCTCATAACTGCGCCGGTCGTTGTTCGAATCGCCGAAGGGCTGCACGATGGTGAACACCTCACCTGCGAGTGCGCGCGCCCATAGCTTCTTCACCTCCACGAGATCGTCCGGCCGGTGCACGAGAACTTCGTCGATGGTCTGCCCGACTCGCGGACGCGTGCCGAACACCCGCTCGAATTCGTTGGCGGAAGCGCGATTGATCGCCATGAAGCGGAAATCCAGATCGCAGACCTGCACAAAGGAGTCGGTGCCTTCGACCATGTCGGCCAGCAGATTGCGCTCTGCCAGCGTCGTCTCCACCTGCTGTTGCAGCGCCTGCTCGTTCTCCTTGCGTGCGGTGATATCCGTGGCGGCGCCGAACCACTCGAGCAGATCGCCGTTGGCATCGAACAGTGGGATTGCTCGAGAGGCCGTCCAACCCAACCTGCCGTCGACTCGTCGCACCCGGTGTTCGAGCTCGAAAACACTCTTCGTATCGATGGCCTTCTTGACGGCGGCCGCAACTTGGGATTGATCGTCCGGATGGATGTAACTGGTGAGCCAACTGGCGGTGGGCTGCACTGCATCCTGGAGGAATCCGCGACCCTCCAGTTCCAGCAGTTCCGTCCAGTCGCGATTCATGCGGTAGATGATGTCGGAGGTCGCCGTGACGAGTGCGCGCAATCGCTGCTCGCTTCTCAGGACGCTCGCATGCGCCTCCGCCTTCGCACGCTCAGCCAACATCAATGCGGTGGTTTCCTTGCAGACGCAGAACATGCCCGCAACTGCTCCGCTCTCATCGCGCACCGGCGAATATGAAAAGGTGAACCACGTTTGTTCGTCGTAACCGAGACGATTCATGAGCAACGGGAAGTTCTCGCGATAGGTGGCCTGCCCGGCCATGGCCGAGTCGATGAGGGGACTGATGTCCGGCCAGATCTCCGACCAGATGTCGTAGAAGCGTGCGCCGAGCGATCGCGGGTGCTTGCTGCCGAGCACCTCGGCATAAGGGTCGTTGTAGAGGAAGCCGAGCTCCTTGCCCCAGGCGACGAACATGGGGAACTGCGACTGCAATAGCAGCCCCACAACCGACCGCAGGGATTGCGGCCAATGCGCGGGGGAACCCAGCGGTGAGCTCGACCAGTCGTGCTCGCGGATCAGGACGCCCATCCTGCCGCCACCTTGTAAGAAGCCTGAAGGCTCAGCCATGCGAAGGGCCTGGTTGACATTGTTAGCGCACGTGACCCACCCAAACGCCCGAACGCCGCCCCGGTTTCCTCCGAGACCTCGCGTGCAAGAACGGGCATCGCATACCATTGAGGGATGCTGAAGGCTCCGACCTCCCCCGCCGACGAGACGCCCCCCGTGTCGGCGCTCTCGCCTTTCCGGTTTCCCGTATTCCGGTCGATCTGGTTCGCAAGCGTCGCCTCGAATCTGGGTGGGTTGATTCAGACGGTCGGTGCGGCCTGGATGATGACGTCCATCGCGCAATCGGCCGACATGGTCGCCCTGGTGCAGACCTCGGTGGCGCTGCCCATCGTACTGCTGTCCTTGTTTGCGGGCGCGATGGCCGACAGCCTGGATCGCCGCAAGGTGATGCTGGGTGCGCAGATTTTCATGCTCATCGTGTCCACCGCTCTGACCGTGTGCGCCTGGGCGGGAGTGATCACACCGTGGCTGCTGCTCGCATTCACGTTTCTGATCGGCTGCGGAGCCGCGTTCAATGGACCGGCATGGCAGGCATCGGTCGGCGATATGGTGCCGCGAGCGCATCTGGCGGGCGCCGTTGCGATCAACAGCATGGGCTTCAACATCGCTCGCAGCGTCGGCCCGGCGATCGGTGGCGCGATCGTCGCAGCTGCCGGTGCGGCTGCCGCGTTTGCAGTCAACGCGGCAAGCTATATCGCATTGATCGCGGTCCTCTCGCGTTGGCGCCCCGTCCGTCCTCCACAACTGCTGCCGCGAGAAACAATTGGAATCGCCGTCGCGGCCGGCATTCGCTACGTTTCCATGTCACCTTCGATCCGCCGGGTCCTGCTGCGCGGCGCGGTGTTCGGCATGGGCGCCAGCTCCGTCATGGCGCTGCTGCCACTCGTTGCGAAAAACATGCTCACCGGCGGCCCGCTCATGTACGGCCTGCTGCTGGGCGCGTTCGGAATCGGTGCGGTCGGAGGGGCACTCAGCAGCGCTCGCTTGCGTCAGCGACTTTCATCGGAAGGACTGACTCGCGCGGCCTGCGTCGCCTTCGCAATCGCCACGGCAGTGACAGGCTTGAGTCGATTTTCGTCGCTGACGGTGACGATGATGATGATCGCCGGCGCATCGTGGGTGCTGGCGCTGTCCACGTTCAATGTCTCGGTGCAGCTCTCGACGCCTCGCTGGGTGGTGGCTCGCGCGTTGTCCTTGTATCAAGTGACGACGTTCGGCGGCATGGCGGTCGGCAGCTGGCTGTGGGGTGTGATCTCCGAAAGCGATGGCGTGAGTCTCGCCTTGTTTGCCGCCGCACTGGTGATGCTGATCTGCGCGGCGCTGGGCCTTCGTCTGCCCTTGTCCGAAACGGACGATCTGAATCTGGATCCATTGCGTCGCTGGCTGGCGCCGGAGACCGCCGTCCCGGTCGAGACGCGCACCGGTCCGGTCATCATCACCATCGAGTATCGGATTCGAGAAGAAGACGTGCTGGAATTTCTTGCGGTGATGGCCGAGCGTCGTCGCATCCGCAAGCGCGACGGCGCGATGAACTGGATGCTACTGCGCGATCTCGCCGATGCCACCGTGTGGGTGGAGCGTTATGCGGCGCCGACCTGGCTCGAATACATCCGCCACAACAATCGCATGACCAAAGACGATGCCACCATTCTGGAGCGACTGCATGAGTTGCATCAGGGCCCGGGCCAACCCGCGGTCAGACGCATGATCGAGCGCCAGACCGGTGCGCTGCCGGCGGGCCATGTCTCGACACCGCACGATCTGGCCGAGCCTCTGACCGACCCCTCGCGCTCCTCGTGAAGCTCATGGAGCGCACGACGGAAACCGACGCTCGTCTGCGCCAAAGCCTTAAATAAATGTCATGCGGGCGGCATCGCTTGTATGTCGCCGCCCGAATCGTTATCTTCGCGCCCGTCATTGGGGAGTAGCCGCCCTACGCAACGTAGGGAGCCCGCGTCAACAGACTTGGTCGTAGACCATGGCGCCGGCGGCTCGAGCCTGGCGAGACCTTTGACTTTGCGACCATGGCCGGGCCGGCGGTGGGCGTGGAGTCATTGGTATCGGCGCGCTGGCCCCCGGAGTCTGGATTCGTGGAAGCTTTGCTCAGCTCGCTCGGCATCGTCGCATTCGCCGAGATGGGCGATAAAACGCAGCTGTTGTCTTTCGTTCTCGCCGCTCGATTTCGTGGTCAGCACTGGCCCATCATCGCCGCGATTTTCGTCGCCACCATCGTCAATCACGCGCTCGCTGCCCTGGCTGGCGACTGGGTGGCCATGGAAGTCAGCCCCGAAGTAATGCGCTGGGTGCTCGGCCTCGCCTTCCTCGCCTTCGCTGCGTGGGCACTGGTTCCGGATACGCTCGATGAAGACGAACAGAAGAACAGCAAGCACGGCGCCTTTCTCACCACACTGGTGATGTTCTTTCTCGCCGAGATGGGCGACAAGACTCAGCTTGCGACAGTCGCGCTCGGCGCCCAGTTCGGCAACCTTCTCGCCGTTACGATCGGCACCACGCTCGGCATGATGGTGGCGAATGTTCCAGCCGTTCTGCTCGGTGACACGCTGGCGAAACGCTTCCCTTTGAGCAAGATGCGATTCGTTGCCGCCGCTTTGTTCGCCATCTTCGGTGTGCTCATCCTGCTCGAGGTGAAGCTGGGCCTGGGATTCGGCCTGTAACCGCTAGCCGCGGATATCGCCATCGACGTAGAACCAGCGATCACCCTCTTTCACGAAGCGACTGCGCTCATGCAGCCGCGCCGCTGAGCCGCCGCCAATTCGAAAGCGCGCGATGAACTCGACTTCCGCGGTGTTGGTACCCGTGACCTGTGCGTCGAGGATTTTCAGACCCAGCCACTTTTGATTGGGTTCGAACTCGATCGTCTTGGGTCGTCGGGAACCATGCCAGCTCGCCAGCAGATACGGCTCGTTGCGCATCACGAACGCCGAGTAGCGCGATCGCATGAGCGACTGTGCATCCGGCGCGGGCTCTCCGGCATGCCAACGGCCACAGCAGCGCTCATAGAGCAATGCCGAGCCGCAAGGACACGTGGGTTCTGTTGGACGCTTCATCGCGCAACCGCGCTCTTCAATGCACCGGCCTCGGTGCGCTCCTGAAAGCGACGGACCGCGGCGTCGATGGTGAAAAAGAAATGATCGCCACCCAACGCACTATACAAGCCCGAGCGCCGCATGACCTCTCGCACCGGCGCCTTGACCCCGGCGATGTAGAACTCGATGCCCTTCTTCTTGAATTCGGCAGTCAGCTGGTGAAGCGCGGTGTCGGCTGAAGAATCCAGATCGTTCACCGCACTGGCATCCAGGATCAATGCCTGCAGCTCGCCCTCATAACGGCGGCAGATCTCATGCATGCGCTCCTTCAGGAATACCACGTTCGCGAAGTACAGCGACGCGTCGATGCGCAGAATCACCAGCCCCGGAATGGTCTGCGCCTCCGGGAAGTGCTCGACGTTGCGAAAGATGTTGGTGTTGGGCAGCCGACCGAGGATGGCGGTGTAAGGCCGTGTATTCAACGTGATGAACAACAGGATCGACGCAACGATCCCCAGCGCCAGCCCCGGCATCACCCCGAATACCAGCGTCACGACGAAGGTGAACACCAGTAGCAAGCCTTCGGTGATCTTCACGTTGAACAGATAGCGGATCTCTCGCGTATCGATCAACCGCAGCGAGGACACGACGAGAATGGCTGCCAGGGCGACGTTGGGCAGAAATGTGAACAGCGGGGTCAGGAACAAAGCGATCAACAGGATGCACAGCGCCGTCACGATCGCGGCCACAGGTGTTCTTGCTCCTGCAGTCGCATTCAGCGCCGAGCGGCCCAGACTGCCGGATACGGTATAGCCCTGCGACACACTTGCGCTGAGGTTGGCCAAGCCGAGCGCGGTGAGCTCGCGATTCGCATCGATGTCGTAGCCATATTTATTGCCGAGCGACTTGCCGACGGACACGGTCTGCGCGAATCCCACCAGGGCCATGGTCAACGCCAGCGGCAGCAGTTGCTGGACTTGCGACCATTCGAACTGCGGCACGCTGAAATGCGGCATGCCTCGCGGCACTTCGCCGAGCACGGCGACGCCATGCCGATCGAGCCTGAACACGAACGATAGCGCCGTGCACACCACAACCATGGTCAAGGGCCCTGGAGCCTTGGGGGAGAGTCGGGTGAACCCCATCAGCAGCAGTATGCAACTCACACCGATGGCGAGCGTCGCCAGGTTCGCCTGATCGGCTCGCGACGCCACGTCGATCACCGACTCGTACAGGAACGGAAACTGATGTTGGGGTACCCCCAGAATGTGATGCAGCTGGCCCAGAACGGTGATGATCGCGATGCCCGAGGTGAATCCCGCCAGCACAGGATAGGAAAGGAAGTTCACCAGGAAGCCGAGCCGCAGCCCGCCCATCACGAGTTGCGAAACACCGATCATTGCCGTGAGCAGAACGGCGAGCGCGATGTAAGCGGCCGTGCCGGCCGTCGCGATCGTGCTCAGCCCCAGCACCAACATCAGTGAATCGACGGTCACCGGACCGGTCGAGGTCTGTCTGCCGCTTCCGGTGAGCGCATACATGATCATGGGCAGGATGGACGCATACAGGCCCATCACCGGCGGCAACCCTGCCAACAATGCGTATGCGATGCCCTGCGGCACCAGCAATGCCGCGACGGTGATGCCCGCCATCGCTTCCGTACGCAGCTGAAATTTGCCGTACACCGCCTCCCCGCCCAACAGCGGCAGACTGCGTTTCAGCAACGCTCTCCAATCGCGAGTTCCGGCAGCCTCCCGGGTTGGCACTCCCACCTTTTCGACGGCATGCTGCGCGCTCGCGCCCTGCTCTTTTTCGTGGCGCCGGACGTAACGGTCGGCCGCGGCGAACAGAGTTCGCTCGCTGGCCGAATTGGGCGACGGCGCCTGCACTGCTTGCAATGTCAACTCGTAGGGACCGATCTTGATGCGATCGCCCGGATGCACGACGTGCCGCTGAATCCGGTGCGATCCGACGAAGGTGCCGTTCGAGCTACCCAGATCCTCGATGATGCAACCGCCGGCCTCGCTGATGAGCACGGCGTGCTTCCAGCTGACTTGCGAATCTTTCAGGTGAATGCCGCTGGCGGGGTCGCGGCCGATGGCGATGGAGCCGGGGCTCAGCCCGTAGTCGCGGTGGGAGCCATCGACGCCTCTCACGGTGACCTTGTTCACGCCCGCTCTCGTTCTTCTCGTGCCAGCCCGGAATGATACGTCGGGCCTCGACGGCGTGACTATGAACTTTGTATATACAGCTCAGACGTCCTCGCGCCGGAAGGCGTATCGATCACGGATGTGCTCGTTGAAGTATTCACCCTTGGAGAAGGAGCGGCGCATGGCGACGAACGTATTGTCGGGCACCTCTTCGTAAACGTAGCGACGCCCGGAGCGGAACACCACCAGCAGCTCGCGCTTGTCAGCGTCGTATTCGAAGGAATGAATCACCGCCGATGGCATGGGGCCGAAACGTGCACAGATTCACAGAGTTCCGCCCACCCGCGGGGCGCCAGGTTCCACCCCTCGCCCCCTAAAGTCAGCCCTGCGGATTCGCCCTTATTGATCGTGACGCAGACGACTTGCGTAATGTTGTCAAAGGCCCCATCGTGGAGGTGTGGGGCGCCCCTGTGGAGCTTTCCCCGACCGGGAACAACTCGACAGCCGCCCGAGTACTTTCAATAGGCCATTTAAAGGCTTATGGGTTGAAGGAAGCTCGCATGCAGGTACAAGTGAATCACGATAATCACGTCCGCCTCGCCGAAGACACCGCCGAGCGGCTGTCCAAGACCGTCGAGGACTATTTATCGAAGTTCGCCGAACGCATCACCCGGGTGGAAATGCACCTCGGCGATCTCAACGGAGGCAAGGGAGGCAAAGACAAGCGCTGCATGCTCGAAGCGCGGATGTCGAACCTCCAACCCATCGCCGTGACTCATCATGCCGAGACCGTGCAGCTCGCCATCGACGGCGCACTCGCACGGCTCGATCATGCGATCAGTCACGCCATCGGCAAGCGCGAGACACACTGACCGCTAGCGCGGCCCACAAGGCGCGGCTCTAAAGGCCGCTGTCTCGACTTCGCATGACGCGATGGTCGGCGCGCAATCGATCTGATCGATCGGCGCGCCGATGCGTCAGCCTGTTACTGCCACGTCGATCCCAGCAGCCTGCGGAAATTGCCGCCGAGCACGGCGATGACGTTCTGTTCCGAGTAACCGCGGCGGAACAGAGCTTCCGTCAGATCGAACGTCTTCTTCGGATGATCGAAGCCTTCGATGTCGATCTTGTCGCGGAAGCCGTAGCTCGCCTTGTAGGCGCCGCGCAGCATCTTGAGCTGATCCGGCGGCATGTCGTCGTAGCCGTTCAGATCGGCGTCCGAGCCGATGCCGACGTGTTCGATGCCCACCAGCTTCGCCACATGGTCGATGTGATCGACGATGTGCTCGAGCGTCGTCGGCTCTTTGTCTCTGACGAACATGCGCACGCCCGTGATGCCCATCACCCCGCCCTTGGCGGCGAGCTTCCTGATCGCTTCGTCGGTTTTCAGACGCGGATGATCGAAGATGGCGCGGCAGTTCGAATGTGTGATGGCGATGGCTTTGGGTGAGGCCTCGATGGCGTCGAGCGTCGTCTTATCGCCGCAGTGAGACACATCGATCAGCATGCCCACTTCGTTCATGGCGTTGACGATCTCCACCCCGAAGTCGCTGAGGCCGCCATCGACGCGCTCGGTGCCGCCGCTGCCCAGCAGGTTCTGCGAGTTATAGGTGAGCTGCGAGCAGCGCTGACCGAGCTGATAGAACGCTTTCACGTCCTCCTTCCTGCGAAAATGCTCGGAGTTCTGCAAGCCGGTGATCACGGCGACCTTGCGCTCTGCTTTGGCACGATCGATGTCGGCCGCGGTGTTCACCAGCGTGAAGACGTGCGAATTGCGACCGACGTATCCTTGCCAGGCCGCGATGAACGTCAGCGTTTCTTCAACCGCCGCCGGCCCGCCGGTTCCGATGGAGTTATGGAACGCGGTGATGCCGGAGGTGCGAAACATCTCCGCTTCGGCATCGCTCATGCGGCCTGCATACGCTTCGGGAGAAAAGTCGATCTTCAACGGCCCCAGCATGTCGATCACGATCGCACGCTCCACCGCTCGCATCGTCTTTGCGGAGTACTTGGTCGGCGAGTCCGCAAACGCCTGGTACTGGCCCATATTTATCATGGGCGCGCCGGCGCCGAGCACGGTCGCGGCAGCTGCGGACTTCAACACGGAGCGGCGAGTGATCACGTCGGTTCCCCAAGGCTTTGTCAGGTGCCGCAGCGTAGCGCAGGCCCAGTTGCGACAGTCGCGAAATCGCGATCAATGCGACTGAGTTGCGCTAGACTTTGCCCATGAGCTCGACCGACGTAACCATCTACCACAACCCCGCCTGCGGGAACTCTCGCAACACGCTGGCGCTGATCCGCGAGCGTGGCATCGAGCCGCAGATCATCGAATATCTGAAGACGCCTCCGGATCGGCACACGCTGCTCGATCTGCTGAAGAAGACCGGGCTCACCGCCCGTGAGTTGCTGCGAGAGAAGGACGTCGAGAAGCTGGGCTTGGGCGATCCGAAGCAGTGGAGCGATGCCGAGATCGTGGAACAGATGCTCGAGCACCCCATCCTGATGAACCGCCCTGTCGTCGTCACGCCGCTCGGCGCCGTGCTCAGCCGTCCGCCGGAAACCGTGCTGAAGGTCCTGCCGCCCAAAGCTTGAGGGCAGGAGCCTCGCTCCACTGCCTACCAGACGTATTCGAGCTGCGCCCAGATCTTCGCTGTGTCCTGGTATGCGGCCGGAGTACGCCGCTCGTCCGCCTCATACAGTGCGACTTTGAGCAGCCCGACGAAGCGTTGATACTTGCCCTGCACCTGCAGGTCGACCTCCTCGCCCAGATCCTGCGACAGGCGCTCGGATTCGAAGCTGTGATACGAGACAGTCGCCGATAGCGTGTCCAGCATCGCGACGCCTTTGGCGAGATAGCCGACGCTCACGTATCTATCATCGATGCCGTTGACAGGCGTCGCCAGGAACTTGTCCGCCCAGCCGTGAAACTTGTGCAGGGTGCCCAGTGGGGTTGAAAAGCCGACGGCGCCGTTGCCCTCCATCACCTCCTGCCCCAGTGACAGACTGTACTGACGATATTTGCCAGTCAGTTCCACCGAGTAGTAGTCGAGATCGAAGCTGAGTGGATTGCTGCCGTAGTCGCTCTGCTTCGCGAACGTTGCCATGTACCCTATTTTCAGTTTGCTCAAAGGACGCTCGCCGGCGAAGCGCGCGCCCAGGGTCTCACTGGAAACTCGTTGTGGGTCGAGGGCGACTGGCACGCCATTCAGATGATCGAAGTCGAGCCAGTACCCGAACGCGGTCAGTTTGTCCGATCCGAACTGATACGCCGCATTCGCGAGGACGCCATCGCCGTGATAGCGCCCTTGTGGCGACTCGCGACCGAAGATGCGATTGACTTGATTCAAGTAAGTCACATCCAGGGTCAACGCAGTGATCGGCTTGTTCACGATGCGCAGGGCATCGAATGTCTGCTCGTTCTGGCGCCAGCCGACATTGCCGACGAAGCGCTGATCGTCCAGGTTGATGCGCTGCCGGCCGAGCGTCACGGTCGTTCCGGGCAGCGACGTATTCACCAGCTGGAAACGGTTGATCTCCTCGCCCGCCGGATCGGGCACCATCGGATAGCTCAGATCGCGGGCCAGAGCGTTGTCGTCGCGGTAATGACCTGCCAGATCGACGATCGCTTCAGCTTCGGCCAGGAAGGTCGTATGCCATGCCTTGCCGGTTTCGAAGCCGAGCCGCAGGCGCAATGTTTCCGCGTCCGCCTCCTCCGCCATCGGTGTTTGATCCACATCCTCGTAGCGCAAGCGTAGATCGAATATCGGCTTCGATTCACCGATCGCGCCGCCGAGCACGCCGAAATCCGCCGCGCCAGCAACACCTGAAACTGCCATCGCCACCATGCCCAATCGATAAGTCCAATTTCTCATCGCTCGCCTCCCGGGGCGTTTGTTATTTCCCATTCAAGCTGCATGAATATGCTGGCGCTCGCAGGACTCCAGGAATGCGAGCAACTCATTACGGTATCCGTAGTAGCGCGGATGCTCGAGCAACTGCTTACGCGTGCGCGGCCGCGGCAAATCGATATTCATGATTTGGCCGATGCGAGCCTGCGGACCATTGGTCATCATCACGACCCTATCGGCGAGCAGGATGGCCTCATCCACATCGTGAGTGACGCAGATGGCGGTCACTTGATTGCGTCTCCAGACCTCCATGAGCACTTCCTGCAGCTCCCAGCGCGTCAGTGCGTCGAGCATGCCGAACGGCTCATCGAGCAACAGCAACTTCGGCGAGAGCGCGAACGCGCGAGCCAGGCCGACGCGTTGTTTCATGCCGTTCGACAGCTCGCCCGCCTTCTTCTCCAGCACCTCGCCCAACCCGACACGAGCCAGGTAGTACTCGACGATGTCGCATCGCTCCTGCTCGCTGGCATGCGGATACACGCGATTCACACCGATCGCGACATTCTCGCGAGCGGTGAGCCACGGCAGCAGACTCGGCGCCTGGAAGACGACGCCGCGATCCGGGCCCGCCGATACGACTTCGCGCGCATCCAGGGTGATGCTGCCGCCGGACACCTCATTGAGCCCTGCCACCATTGACAGCACGGTCGACTTGCCACAGCCTGAGTGCCCGATCAGTGAAATGAACTCGCCCTTGCGAATGTCCAGCCGGAACCGATCGACGACGCTCAGCGGTCCTGCGGGTGTCGGATAGACTTTGCTGACATCGTAGAGCTCGACGTACTTATCGAGATTTTCTGCAGGCTTCGGACGCGTGGCCTTGCGCAGGGTCTTCGGCACCGGCGGTTCGATGGGAACGACAGCCGGCAGCGAACGCGTCGTGGTGTGATTGCCGCCGCGTTGCATGCTCAGGCTCATGAGGTATTGAGAAATCTGTGCACGCAGTCGCCGATACGAATCGTCCTGGTTGACCGCTGTCCGATCGCGCGGACGAGGCAGATCGACCTTGAACTCACGCCCCAAGGTCGCTCTTGGCCCGGGCTGGAGTGCGATGATGCGGTCGGCCAGCAACAGCGCCTCGTCCACATCGTTGGTGACGAGGACGACGGTCTTGCGTTGACGCTCCCAGATCGCCTCGATCTCATCCTGCAAGCGAGCGCGAGTCAGCGCATCCAATGCCGACAATGGCTCATCCAGCAGCAGTACCTTGGGATCCATCGCCAACGCTCTCGCCACCGCGACACGCTGACGCATGCCGCCCGACAACTCTGCCGGCCGACGATCGATGGCGTGAGTCAGGCCTACCATCTCGATGTATTTGAGAACGTGTGCGCGTCGTTGCGCAGCCGGCCACTGCGGAAAAACGCTGTCGACGGCCAGAGCGACGTTGCTCTGGACCGTCAACCATGGCAGCAATGAATAGTTCTGAAACACCACGCCCCGATCCGGCGACGGCCCCGTAACGGGCCGTCCCAGGAACGTCACTTCGCCCGCATCCGGCTGGATCAAGCCGGCGATGAGCGAGATCAGCGTGGTCTTGCCGCTGCCTGAAAAGCCGACGATGGCGACGAACTCGCCCTCTTCGATGCTCAGGTTCACATCGCTGAGCACCTCGGCCTGCTGCTCCCCCGAGCCGTAATGCTTGCCGATCCCTTTGAGCTCAAGAAATGACATGCGGCCTCCTTTAGCGTCGCACGCCGAAGTCGAGCAGGCTCTGCACCGTTTGCATGATGCGATCGAGCAGAAAGCCGATGATGCCGATGGTCAGCACCGCGACCATGAGCCGCGCCAGCGAATCGGAGCTGCCGTTCTGGAACTCATCCCACACGAACTTTCCGAGGCCGGGATTCTGCGCGAGCATCTCGGCCGCTATCAGCACCATCCAGCCCACGCCGAGCGAGAGCCGCATCCCGGTGAAGATCAGCGGCAACGATGAGGGCAACACCAGCTTGAACAGCCGGGTGGTCCATTTCAGCTGCAGCACGCGCGCCACATTGAGCAGGTCGCGATCGATGGAGCTGACACCGACGCCCGTGTTGATCAACGTCGGCCACAGCGAGCACAGCGTGACCGTGATCGCCGAGATCACAAAGGACTTCTCGAACATCGGGTCGGCCGATACGTACACCGCACTGACGATGATGGTCACCAGCGGCAGCCATGCCAGCGGCGAGACCGGCTTGAAGATCTGGATCAGCAGATTCAACGACGCATTGATCGTGGCGCTCAGCCCGCAAAGGATGCCGAGCGGTACTGCCACCAGCGTCGCGAGCAGGAATCCCGTGAACACGGTTTTCAGGCTGGTGAGTATCTGATCGATGTACGTCGGCTTGCCCGTGTACTTCACCAGCCTGATCTGCGCCTCCGGATCTTTCGCAAGCTTCGCAGCATTGCGCTTCTCCTGCCGTTCATAGAATGCCACCGCCTTCTCACGTTCCGCTGCGTGATCCAGCCACAGGCCGTGCGCCTGCTTCGCCACCGCGATGGGCCCCGGGATCTGACCGAGGCTGGTTTGAATGCGGCTGGCCACCTGGCTCCAGGCGAACAGGAACACCGCCATCGCAAGCATCGGAATGCCCGCCTGCTGCCACAACTTAGGCAGCCATGATCGCTGCCTCGCGCTCAACTTCTGAGGCGGGGGCGGTGCGGCGACTTCCGGCGTGCTCGGCGAAGGCGTGTGCTCCTGCAGGATTTCGATGGGTGAGGCAGACATCAGGTGGCCCCCTGCCGCGTCACGACGTTGCCGCTCTCGATCGCCTGACCTTGCTTCAGTCCGATCGTGAGCTTCTGCAGATACTCATTGGGCTTGCGACCGTCGTATTCGACGCCGTCGATGAAATCCCGGGTCGGCGGGCGATAGCCATCGGTGGTCCAGGGGAAGTCCTCCTGCTTCGCCTTTTTCTCTTCGACCAGCATGCGCGCCGCACGCAGATACGGCTCGGTGACATAAACCTTCTTCGCCGTCTCGTGATACCACTGATCGCTTTGACTGGTCGGGATCTGCCCCCAGCGACGCATCTGTGTGAGGAACCAGACCGCATCGCTGTAGTACGGATAGGTTGCGTAATAGCGGAAGAACACGTTGAAGTCCGGCACGCTGCGCTTGTCGCCGCGGCCGAACTCGAACGTGCCGGTCATGCTGTTGGCGATGACGCGATAGTCGGCGCCGACATACTCAGGACGCGACAGGATCTGCGCCGCTTCCTTGCGATTCGCACCATTGTTCTGATCGAGCCACTGGCCGGCGCGGATCAGCGCCTTGAGCATCGCCAGATGAGTGTTGGGATGTTTCTCCGCCCAGGCGCGCGTCACGCCGAACACCTTCTCTGGATTGTTCTTCCAGATCTCGAGGTCGGTGACGACGGGTACACCGACGCCTTTGAAGATGGCCTGCTGATTCCACGGCTCGCCGACGCAATAGCCATTCACCGTGCCCGCTTCCATCGCCGCAGGCATTTGCGGTGGCGGCGTTACGGAAAGAAACACGTCGGCCTTGATCTGACCGGATACGTCCGTGGGCGAGTAGAAGCCCGGATGCAACCCGCCCGCCGCGAGCCAGTAACGCAGCTCGTAGTTGTGCGTAGATACCGGAAACACCATCGCCATCCTGAATGGCTTGCCCGAAGCCTTGAACGCATCGACCGCAGGCTTGAGCGCATCCGCTTTGATGGGATGCAGCGGCTTGCCCTGCGCGTCCGTCGGCAAGCTGCCCTTCATCAGATTCCAGACTTCGTTCGAAACCGTCGTGGCGTTGCCGTTCAGGTCCATGCTCAGCGAGGTGATGATGTCGGCCTTCGTGCCGATGCCCACCGCTGCGCCCAGCGGCTGACCTGCGAGCATGTGGGCGCCATCGAGCTCGCCGGTGATGACGCGATCCAGAATGATCTTCCAGTTCGCCTGCGGCTCGAGCGTTACATACAAACCCTCATCCTCGAAGAAGCCCTTCTCATAAGCGATGGCAAGCGGCGCCATGTCGGTGAGCTTGATGAAGCCGATCTTCAACTGCTCCTTCTCCAACTCGAGCTCCGCGGCCGCGGCATGAGGGCTGCTCGATGCGACCAACGTCAGCAGGCAGACGCGAAACATTGTGCTCAGCATGGATTCCGCTCACTCCGAAATTCAGACCAAAAAAAACGCCGCCGACTTCAATGCACGTGAATGACATGCATTGGAGTCGGCGGCGTTGCCTGGCAAGCCCGCTATTGGGCCGGCCGATGGTGGAGACGACGAATCGTCCCGTTGCGATTCAGGATTGCAACGACCGTGCCAGCGTCAGGAACGTTCGCTGCCTCGTGAAAAGACAACGACTTGCGGATGCGGAGCAAACAAACAGGTGCCGCGATTGGGCCGCGACGGAGCAAACATTCGCAGCCGCTGCACGAACCTCGTGCAATCGATCAGGAATGGGACAGGAGTTTCAGATAGGCAGGCAGATCGTCGGGATCGAAGTGCACGCCATCGAAGAGTGCGTCGATCTTGGTATCCGCCGAGGGAATATCCGTTGTGTCGGCCAGCGCCAGACGATACAAATCGGGTCGATACGTCGCCCGCACCTGCGCGACATGCTCGGGGTCGAAAGCCACCTGCCCCCAACGCACCATCTGCGAATAGAACCACAGCGCATGACTCACCCAGGGGAAGGTCGCCGCCTGCGCTGCCGGCACGTAGAACTCGGGCAGGTGTTCCGCCTCACCGCCGCGCTGCAGGCACAGCCGATTCGACAAGCCGCGCAACAGGATCTCCGCCGGTGCACCAACGAAACGCGGCTCGCTCAGCAAGCGCGCCAGTTCGAGATGATTCTGCGGCTGCTGACACCACAGCGCCGCCTTAAATAAGGAGCGCACCAGCGCCTGTAGCCGATCGGGGTGTCGCTGCGTCCACTCCAGCCGGCAACCCAGCACCTTCTCCGGGCTCAACGGCCAGACGGCCGTGGTCGGCAAAACGATACAACCGACTCCCACCGACACGGCCACACTGTTCCAGGGTTCGCCGACACAGAAGCCATCGATCTGCCCTTCGCGCATGGCGTCGACCAGCAGCGGCGGCGGAATCACGAGCAGCCGCACATCGCGATCCGGATCGATGCCCGATGCAGCCAGCCAATAGCGCAGCTCATAGTTATGCGCGGAGAACGGATAGACCATGGCGAAGGTGAACGGCTGCTTGTTCGCCCGTTCTCGCGCACGCACCACGTTGCGGAGGGCTTCGCCGAGCGCTCGCGGGCTCGCGGACAACGCAGCCCCTTCGGAAACCATCAAGTCCCATACGCGCAGAGAGACTGTGATTGCATTGCCGCCAAGTCCCAGCGATAGAGGCGCCGCCATCGGCACCTTGAGATGCCCGACGCCGAGTGTCGAGGCAATGGCCATCGGCCCGAGCATGTGGGCGGCATCGAAATGGCCGACGACGACACGGTCACGAATGTTCGCCCAGGACGTCTCGCGCACCAGCCGCAGGTCCAAGCCTTCTTCAGCCGCAAAACCCTTCTCGGCCGCGACCGCCAGCGGCGCGCAATCCAGCAGCGGAATAAAACCGACAACGGTGGTCACATCGCTCATTTGAACAGACTCGACGCAGTCACGACGCTTTGCGCCACCTCACTGAGCCGGCGGTTCTCGTTCATCGCCGCTTTGCGCAGCAATGCATAGGCCGCCTCCTCGCTCATACCTCGCTGCTTCATCAGAATGCCCTTGGCGCGCTCGACGATCTTGCGCTCATCCAGTGCCTGGCGGGCGTTGTCCAGCTCTTCACGCAGCTTGTTGAAGGCATGGAAGCGAGTGATCGCCATGTCGAGCACGGCCTTCACGCGCTCCTTCTTCAGACCGTCGACGACATAGGAGCCGACGCCGGCGTCCACCGCCGCCACGATCATGTCGGTATCGGAGCGGTCGACGAACATGGCGATAGGCCGTCGCACCACGCGTGAGACCTGGAACATCTGCTCCAGCACGTCGCGGTTGGGATTCTCCAGATCGATGACGATCACTTCGGGGTCGATGTCGACGATCCGGCGCATGAGATTGTGCATCTCACGCAGCACCGTCACGTTGAGATAGCCCGCCTCCCGCAATCCTTCTTCGAGAATGCTGGCGCGCATGACGTTCTGATCGACGATCAGCACGCGCAGAGAGGGCTCGGTTTTGGGCCTGGCTTCGGGCATCGAATCATGAGGATTGCAATGCCTGTGCCACGCAGAAGGCCCTTGCACTATGAGGAGGCGCGGCGTAAAGCGCACCACTTTAAGTGCGTCCGGCACGATGCACGCACCACATCTGCGCAATCGAGCGCCTCGAGAGCACCTGATTCAGCAGATTCTCGCTGACTCAGCGTGGCATAGCGCTTGCAACATCGACGTCATCCTGGCTGCTCCAATGACGGGCGCAGCACCAGTGACTGCCGGTACTCACCTCCGCCTCCGCGCGGCCTGTCGCAGCTCACTGTCCCAATCACCCTCAGCAACGAACTGGATGCCTGCCAAGCAGGCGCCTCAAGTCATGGGTGCACGATGTCTGTGAAAAAGCTGGTCGTCATCGGTAATGGCATGGTCGGGCAACGCCTGCTCGAGCGGCTCGCCGCCGGGTCTGCGTCGCATGAGATCACCGTGCTCTGCGAAGAGCCGCGTGCTGCTTACGATCGTGTGCAACTCACGAGCTTCTTCAGCGGCAAGTCCGCCGAGGACCTGTCGCTGGTCAAAGATGAATTCTTCGAGCGCAACGACATCGCGCTGCATTTGAATGACAAAGCGCTCGGCATCGATCGCGAAGCCCGCTGCGTACGCACGGCGCAAGGTCTGACGCTGCCGTACGATCAGCTGGTGCTGGCGACGGGCTCCTATCCTTTCGTGCCGCCCATTGCCGGTCGCGAGCGGCCGAACTGCTTCGTGTATCGCACGATCGAAGATCTGGAAGCGATCCGGGCGGCCGCTTCGCAAAGCAAAGTGGGCGTGGTGATCGGTGGCGGTCTGCTCGGCCTCGAAGCGGCCAAGGCGCTGTGCGACCTGGGTTTGAAAACACACGTCGTCGAATTCGCGCCCCGCTTGATGGCCGTCCAGGTCGACGATGTCGGCGGTCGCGTGCTCCGCCAGAAAATCTCCGAGATGGGTGTCGGCATTCACACCGGCAAGAGCACGAGCGCCATCGTCGATGGCGAGCAGTGCCGGCATCGCCTGAACTTCGCCGATGGCAGTTCGCTCGAGGCAGATGTCGTGGTGTTCTCTGCTGGCATTCGACCGCGCGATGAGCTGGCTCGGGCTTGCGGCTTGAGCGTCGGTGAGCGCGGCGGCATCGTGATCGACAACGACTGTCGCACTTCCGATCCGGACATCTTCGCGATCGGCGAGTGCGCGCTGTGGAACGGCAAGCTGTACGGCCTGGTCGCACCCGGCTATCAGATGGCCAATGTCTGCGCCGCCCGTTTGCAGGAAACCGCCGAGCCGTGCTTCGCCGGTGCTGACATGAGCACCAAGCTCAAGCTCATGGGTGTCGATGTCGCCTCTCTCGGCGATCCGCACTGCTCGAGTCCCGGCTCGCGCGCCTATGCCTTCGTCGATGAACGCAAGCAGGTTTATAAGAAGCTGGTCGTGAACGAGGATGGAACGCGCCTGCTCGGCGGCATTCTCATCGGCGATGCCGACGACTACGGCGTGCTGCTGAACATGATGCTCGATGGCGCCGCATTGCCGCCGAGCCCCGAAGAGCTGATCGTTCCAAACTTCGGCGGCTCGGAGCAACCGAAGAAATCCGGCGTGGCGGGGCTGCCGGCGACCGCGCAGATCTGCTCTTGTAACAACGTCAGCAAAGCCGCGATCTGCTCGGCCATCGACGCCGGCTGCACGACCCTGGGTTCGCTGAAGACCTGCACCAAGGCTGCAACTTCCTGCGGTGGCTGCGCAGCGCTCGTCACCCAGGTCCTGAAGTCGGAGCTTGCGAGCCGAGGCGTCGCGGTCAACAACAATCTGTGCGAACACTTCCGCTATTCGCGTCAGCAGCTGTTCCACCTGGTGCGCGTCGGCCAGCTCACGTCGTTCGATGAGGTGCTGAAGAAGCACGGCCGCGGCATGGGCTGCGACATCTGCAAGCCCACAGTCGCGTCCATCCTGGCCTCGTGCTGGAACGAGTTCGTCCTGAAGCGCGACAAGGCGACGCTTCAGGACACCAACGACTATTACCTCGCGAACATGCAGAAGGACGGCACCTACTCCGTCGTCCCGCGCATCGCCGGCGGTGAAATCACCCCGGAGAAACTCATCGTCATCGGCGAGGTGGCGAAGAAATATGGCCTCTACACCAAGATCACGGGCGGTCAGCGCATCGACCTGTTCGGTGCGCAGGTTCACGAGCTACCGCTGATCTGGCGTGAGCTCATCGCTGCGGGCTTCGAGTCCGGCCACGCGTACGGAAAAGCGGTGCGCACCGTGAAATCCTGTGTCGGTTCGACCTGGTGCCGTTATGGCGTCCAGGACAGCGTCGGCTACGCCATCGACATCGAGAACCGCTACAAAGGCCTGCGCGCGCCTCACAAGCTGAAGTTCGCCGTCTCCGGCTGCACGCGTGAGTGTGCCGAAGCGCAGAGCAAGGACGTCGGCATCATCGCCACGGAAAAGGGCTGGAATCTGTATGTGTGCGGCAACGGTGGCATGAAGCCTCGCCACGCCGACCTGCTCGCGGGCGATCTCGATCGCGAGACTCTGATCCGCTACATCGATCGGTTCCTCATGTTCTACATCCGCACCGCCGACCGGCTGCAGCGCACCTCCGTGTGGCTGGACAACCTCGAAGGCGGCCTGGACTACCTCAAGCAGGTGGTGATCGAAGACAAGCTGGGCATCGCCGCCGAGCTGGAAGCGGACATGGCGCGCATCGTCAACACATATGAATGTGAGTGGAAGAAGGCGGTGGAAGATCCTCAGACCCTGAAGCGCTTCCGCCACTTCGTCAACAGCGACCGCACCGACGAAAACGTCGTATTCGTGCAGGAGCGCGGGCAGATCCGCCCGGCGACCAACGAAGAGCGCGCCCAGCGCCAGCGGGAGGCCGTATGAAGCACACCCACACCTGGAGCAGTGCCTGCTCGTTCGACGATCTGCTGCCCGACAGCGGCGTCGCTGCACTGATCGACGGGCGCCAGATCGCCATCTTTCGCGTCGGAGATGCGATCTACGCGCTCGACAACTACGACCCCCACAGCGAGGCCAACGTGCTCTCGCGCGGACTGGTCGGCGATCTGAACGGGGAGCCGGTGGTCGCCTCCCCCGTTTACAAACATCACTTCAACCTGGCGACCGGCCGCTGCGTCGAGGATGCGGACTATTCGGTGCGCGCCTGGCCGACTCGCGTGAGCGACGGCAAGATCTGGATCAAGACGCAGCCTCTGCGCAAGACCAGTCGCCGCAAGCTCGTGGTCATCGGCAACGGCATGGCCGGCATGAAAGTGGTCGAAGAGTTGCTCGGCATCGCAGGTCAACCCTACGAGGTCACCGTGTTCGGCGCCGAGCCGGTGCCCAACTACAACCGCATCCTGCTCTCGCCCATGCTGGCCGGCGAGAAACGCTTCGACGACATCGTGCTGAACCCCATCGACTGGTATCGAGACAACGGCGTCAAGTTGCATCTCGGCGACCCAGTCGTAGCAATCGATCGCATCCGCCGCCGGGTGCGCTCACGCAGTGGCATCGAAGCCGACTACGATCGCCTGTTGCTCGCCACCGGTTCCAATCCCATCGTGCTGCCCGTCCCTGGCAGGGATCTGCCGGGCGTCGTGACCTTCCGTGATCTGCAGGACGTGAACGCGATGCTCGAAGCTGCGCGCACGCACAAGAAAGCGGTGGTGATCGGCGGCGGATTGCTGGGACTGGAAGCGGCCAACGCGCTGCTGAAGCAAGGCATGAGCGTCACCGTCGTGCACTTGCTGGAAACATTGATGGAACGGCAGCTCGATCCGGTTGCCGCCCAGCTCCTGAGGCAGTCGCTCGAGAAGCGTGGCCTGCGATTCCACATGCCGGCGAAAACCACCGCCATCCTGGGTACGGACCGGGTGCGAGGGGTTCAGTTTGCCGATGAAACCGTCATCGAGGCGGATCTGGTCGTCATGGCCGCCGGCATTCGTCCGAACATCGAGCTGGCTCGCGCCGCCGGGCTGCGATGCGACCGCGGCGTGCTGGTCAACGACACGATGCAAACGTTCGATCCGTGCGTGTATGCCGTCGGCGAATGTGTCCAGCATCGAAACAACACGTATGGTCTGGTCGCCCCGCTCTATGAACAGGCGAGCGTGTGCGCGACACATCTTTCCGAGCATGGCGTCGGTCGTTATCGCGGATCGATGCTGTCGACGCATCTCAAAGTCACCGGCATCGACCTGTTCTCCGCGGGCGATTTCCTCGGCGGTCCGGCCAGTGAAGCCCTGGTGCTACGTGATGCCAAGCGCGGCATCTACAAACGCATCGTCCTCGAAGACAACAAAGTTCGCGGCGCGGTGTTGTATGGCGATACACGAGACGGCGCCTGGTATTGCGAGCTCATGAATGAAGGTCGCGATGTCGGCTCGCTGCGAGATAAGTTGATATTCGGGGAAGCGGTGGCCCGGCGACAGTGAGTATCAGGACGACGTGCCCCTACTGCGGTGTCGGGTGTGGCGTGATCGCGCAACCCGACATCGAGCGCGGCACGGTCAAGATCAGCGGCGATACGACTCATCCCTCCAACTACGGGCGGCTGTGTTCCAAAGGCTCGGCTTTGGCTCAGACGCTGGGAACCGACGGTCGGCTGCTCCATCCGCAGATCAACGGCCAACGCGTGGATCTGGACGCGGCACTCGCCCACGTCGCCGCAGGCTTCAAGCGCATCATCGCCGAGCACGGGCCTGATGCCGTCGCGCTGTACGTCTCGGGGCAGCTGCTGACCGAGGACTACTACGTCGCCAACAAGCTGATGAAAGGCTTCATCGGCACGGCAAATATCGACACCAACTCCCGACTCTGCATGTCTTCGGCCGTGGCCGGCCACAAGCGCGCCTTCGGTGGGGACCTCGTGCCGGTATGTTACGAGGATCTGGAGCTCGCCGATCTGATCGTGCTCGTCGGCTCGAACACTGCCTGGTGCCACCCCGTCCTGTTCCAGCGCATCGCTCGAGCGAAGCAGCAGCGGCCGGAAATGAAGATCGTGGTGGTCGATCCGCGCCGGACCATGACCTGTGAGATCGCCGATCTGCATCTGCCCGTGCGCAGCGGCAGCGACGTCTGGTTGTTCAACGGGCTGCTGGCGTACTTGCACGAGCAGGGCCACGTCGCCCACGACTTCATCGCAAACCACACCGACGGAATCGATGAAGCGCTGCGCGTTGCTCGCGAGTCCGCCGGCGACTTGCAGCAGGTCGCGGCCGCGTGCGGCATCGATACCGAACGGCTGCTCGAGTTCTATCGACTGTTTGCCGGCAACGAACGTGCGATCACCGCGTTCTCGATGGGCGTGAACCAGTCTTCGGCGGGCACCGACAAGGTCAACAGCATCATCAACTGTCATCTGTTGAGCGGGCGGATCGGGCGGCCGGGCATGGGCCCCTTCTCGATCACCGGCCAGCCCAATGCGATGGGCGGGCGTGAAGTCGGCGGTCTGGCGAACATGCTCGCCGCGCACATGGATCTGGAAGACGCGAATCATCGCCAGACGGTGCAGACCTTCTGGCGCAGCCCGCGCGTGGCCCAGCATGCCGGCCTCAAGGCAGTCGAGCTTTTCGACGCCATTCACGAAGGCAAGGTGAAGGCCGTGTGGATCATGGCAACCAATCCCGTCGTGAGCCTGCCCGATGCCGATAAGGTCAAGGCAGCGTTGCAACGCTGCGAGCTGGTGGTCGTCTCCGATTGCTTCTCGGGCACCGACACCAATGCATTCGCGCACGTGTTGCTTCCCGCGGCAGGCTGGGGCGAGAAGGATGGCACCGTCACCAACTCCGAGCGCCGCATCTCGCGCCAGCGCGCTTTCCAGCCATTGAGTGGCGATGTGCGACCGGACTGGTGGTTGATCTGCGAAGTCGCGCGCCGCATGGGATTCGATCGCGGCTTCAACTACGAAGATGCGCGCGAAATTTTCATCGAACACGCCGCACTGTCTGCATTTAGAAATGATGGCGAGCGCGCCTTTGACATTGGCGGCCTTGCCGGAATCACTTCAGCCGAATACGACGATCTCGCGCCCATTCAATGGCCGGTGCCTGAGCGCCAACATCCGGGCACGCCGCGTTTGCTGGAATCGGGGCGGTTCTATCGTCGCAATCATCGTGCGCAATTCGTGGCGACCGAGCCGCGCTCGCCCGCGCACAGGGCTGATGCCGATTTTCCGTGGGTCCTGAACACCGGTCGCATCCGCGATCAGTGGCACACGATGAGCCGGACCGGTCGGGCTCCGCAACTGAGCGCTCATCTGCCAGAGCCGTACATCGACATGCACGCACAGGACGCACTGTTATCGGCAGTCAGCGAAGGCCAACTGGCGCGCGTCGAGACGCGCTGGGGCGCGCTGGTCGCGCGAGTGAAGACCAGCGGCGAGATGCCTCGTGGCTCGATCTTCGTGCCCATTCACTGGAACGGCGCCTTCGCATCGGATGCGCGTGTCGGCGCTCTGGTCAATCCTGTCGTCGATCCCGTCTCCGGCGAGCCGGAGTTCAAACATACGCCGGCGCGTGTCATCCCCTTCCCGGTCAACTGGCATGGATTCATCCTGACGCGCACGCCGCTGCCGACGTTGGATGCAACCTGGTGGACGGCAATCCAAGGCGCGCAATTCATGCGTTATGAGATTGCCGGTCGCGGCCGACCGCCGAGCGTTGAATGGGCGCACCAGGTGCTACAGGTGAATCATCCCGACGCGGACTGGGTCGAGTTCTCGGATCCTGCCTGCGGCCTCTATCGGGGCGCGCTGCTGGTCGATGAGCGCATCGAGGGCTGTGTGTTCATTTCACCGCGCACCGACCTGCCCTCTCGCACCTGGCTGTCGAGCCTGTTTGCGAAGAAACGCATTGGCAACGCGGATCGTGCGTACCTGCTCAACGGCGGACCGACTGCAGCGTCCGAAGACGCCGGCCCGATGGTGTGCTCGTGTTTTGGCGTGGGGCGTAACACGCTGTGCAAGGCGATCGCCCAGGATGGACTGAAGACGCCGCAGGACGTGGGTCGGAAATTGAAAGCAGGCACGAACTGCGGCTCGTGCCTGCCGGAGATCAAGTCATTGCTGGCGCAGTAACCGCCACGCTTCTTTTATTGGAACAGCCCTTTGGACTTGCCCTGCCGCAGCACGCCGACCACGATGCCTTCGATGATCAGCGACTGCTCCTTCAAATCGACGCGGATCGGCTCGAACTCTTCGTTCTCCGGCAGCAGCCAGACGATCTTGCCGTCCTGCTTGTAGCGCTTCACCGTCACTTCATTGTCCAGGCGCGCGACCACCACCTGACGATTGCGCACTTCCGGGGTGCGGTGCACGGCGACCAGATCGCCATCCATGATGCCGATGTCTTTCATACTCTGGCCGCGCACCTTGAGCAGGTAATGAGCGCGGGGCTGGAAGATCTTCGGATCGATCTGATAGCGGCTTTCGATGTGCTCCTCCGCGAGCATGGGCCTGCCAGCTGCAACTCGACCAATCAGCGGCAGACCCATTTGCTCACGAAGAGAGTCTTTCAATTGAATCCCGCGCGAGGCGCCCGGGATGATGTCCAGCACGCCCTTCTTCTGAAGCGCGCGCAGATGTTCTTCGGCGGCGTTGGCCGACTTGAAACCCATGGCGGTCGCGATCTCCGCCCGCGTCGGCGGCATGCCGTTATCGCGAAGGGATTCCTGAATCAGTTTGACGATCTCACGTTGCCGGGGCGTCAGTTCGGACACACGTCACCTGTATGGATAACCACCATTTGACTATTTATACAGGAGTCGCTCGTAAGTCCGCAAGCCCGCAACAGCTATTGGTTTGCTGAACGGCGCGGAACAAACAACGGCCGCATTTGACGATATTTCGCTTCGCCTGCCGTTAGTCCAGCGCCGCATGCCGCTGATCGGCACGACCGGCATCTGCAAACGCGCCTCTCTATATTCACGCCGCACAAGGGATTGCTCACATGACACCTACCCATAGACATGCGGCTGGTTTCTCGCTGATCGAGCTGCTCACGGCCATCACCGTGTTCGCGGTCCTGCTCACGATCGGCGTTCCGTCCTTCACCAATCTGATCCGCAACCAACGTATCTCGACGCAGGCCAACTCGGTCGTAGGCGCACTGAACTTTGCGCGCGCCGAAGTTGCCGCGCGATCCATGCCAGTGACGGTCTGCGCGGCGAGCAGTGCAGCTCGCACTGAATGCGGCGACATCACGAACTGGCAGTTCGGCTGGATCATCTTCACCGATCGCAGCGGCACGCCCGGCGTCATCGACGGCACGGACGAGGTGCTGCAGACCGGCGAACCGCCGGTGACAGGCTTCGCCATCAATGCCTCCAATCCATTCGTTCGCTTCGGGTTCCGTTCCGGCGAAACCGCCGCACGCAACTTCGTGATCCGCCCGACCGACGCCAGTCGATGCGCCATTACCGGCACGCGGATGATCGATGTCACCGTGACCGGGCGCGTCAGCACTACGAAGGGCAACTGCTCATGATGCGTTTTCAAGTTCACACGCCGGCGGCGTCGCGCGGCTTCACGCTGGTCGAAATCCTGGTGACCGTGGTCCTGATCTCGGTGGGCCTGCTCGGTGTCGCCGCCCTGCAGCTCACGACGTTGAGAGGCAATCAGGACGCTTACGTGCGCTCGCAGGCCAGTGTGCTGGCTGGCGACATCCTCGACCGCATGCGCGTCAATCCTTTCGACTTTCGCAGCGACGGCTACTCCGTGACTTTCAACGGCGAGGGCGATCCGTCCACGCGCGCTGGCCAGGATCTGCGCGAGTGGCAGCAGGAGATCGATCGCACGCTGCCTGGCACGAACGAGGAGTCGGCAGGCCAGGTGGTGCGCACTTACGACGACGCCACTCGCAGACACATCGTCACCATCACCATTCGCTGGCGCGAGCGAGGCGAAGGCGCCGGCGCCGAAGAAGTGAACGACACGGACGGCGCCGATGGCGAACTGCGTGAGTTCCAGACGCGCTCGGAGATCTGAGCCATGCACCACTCATCTCGCCTCATGCGCACGCCCACCCCGAAGTTCCGCATGGCCGGTTTCAGCCTGGTCGAGCTCATGGTCGCCCTGGGCCTGAGCCTGCTGTTGCTCGCCGGCGTCGTGGCGATCTTCTCCAGCTCGCGAGTCGCCTACGAATCCACCGATCAGCTCTCTCGCGTGCAGGAAACCGGGCGGTTCGCGCTCGATCAGCTGTCTCGACACATTCGATCCGCCGGCTTCACCGGCTGCTCTCGCCAGCCTACGGCGATCGCCTCGGCGTTGAATGCCGATACGAACGCCACGCTGGAATACGGATTCTTCGGCAGTCCGCCCGTCATGGGCTATGACACGGCGGGTTCGGGAACCTGGTCACCCGCGCTCCACCCGAACATCGCAGCGTTGACGCCCTCCGAGGACAGCGACGTCCTGGTAGTGCGCGGCGCGCGCCTCGACGTCATACCGATGCAGGTCGACGAGGATATGGTGGGCAGCGACGGCATCACGCTCGATCCGACCGGTGAGCTGATCGTGAAGAGCGCCGGCAGCGTCAATGGCATCGACCCGGACGGCAACGTACTCATGGCCTACAGCTGCGAGGGAGTGTCGTTCTTCTTCGCGAACGCCGCCGGCACCTCACTGATCCGACCGGTCAGCGGCACGATCCCCGGCAATACCACGAACAGCACCAGCTACCCGTTCCTCAAGGCGGCCGAAGTCGTTCCGGTGGAGACCGTCGTTTATTACATCGACTCAGCCAGCGCGCCCGCACCGGCCACCATGAATTCGTTGTGGCGCAAAGTCGGTGAAGGCGCGGCCGAAGAGCTGGTGCAAGGCGTGGAGCGGATGCAGATCGAATACGGCGTCGATCTCGAGGGCGATCGCGTCGTCGACGACTACCGTCCCGCTTCCACCGTCGGCAACTGGGACCGCGTCCTGTCGGTTCGCATCGCCATGCTGGTGAGCGCCGTCCAGGAATACGGCAACGATCGGGATACGCGCACGTATCAAGTGCTCGACACCGTGGTCCCCGCGCCGCTCGATCGCCGCCTGCGCGAAGTCTTCACGACCACCGTCAGCATCCGCAATCGCGTCCGCATCGAGTGATCCGAAGCGAAGTTTTCAGCAGACCTTCATCATGAAACAGCAACACACTCTCTCTTCCCGCCGGCAACGCGGCGCCGTGCTCATCGTGAGCCTGCTGCTGCTGCTGGTAGTCACCATCCTCGCGCTCGGCGCCAGTCAGAGCACGCGCCTGCAGGAACGCATGGCAGGCAGCCAGCGCAACTACGATCTCGCCTTTCAATCCGCCGAAGCGGGCCTGCGCGCCGGCGAACGCTGGCTCGACCAGGACACGCTGACCGAAGCGCCCTCGCCCGGCATCGTGCCCGGCAATCCGGTTTACGAGCGCAACTTTCTGACCGATTCCTATAGCCAGAGGCTCAGCTATGAGGATCAGGTGGTCGCCACCGACGAGTGGTGGGCAACCGTCGCTCAACCCTACACCGGCGGCTCCGCTGTGTTGAGCGGCGACGGACTCGCGCTCGCCGACCCGAGGTTCTACATCGAGCAGGTCGAAGAAGTGCCGGATGCGCTGAGCCAGCTGCCCACGGGCAAACAGCCGAGTCGCATCTTCTATCGCGTCGTGGCGCGCGGCAAAGGCGGTACCGCGAACTCGAACGTCGTCCTGCACAGCACGTACGTGCGGCGCTTCAACTAAGCATCCAACCAGCAGCAGTCGTCACTTACTACTGGAATGTTTCCCATGCGAATGACCGCTCCTCTGCTTCGCAAAGCTGGATACAGCGTCACGGTCGCCGCCGCGGTGGCATTTTCGGCCACCGCGCCAGCCGGCACGCTCGGGCTATCGGATGCGCCGCTGTTCCTCGCGACCGGCGCCGAGCCCAATCTGATCATGGCCATCGACGACTCCGGCTCGATGGACAACGAAACATTGTTCCCCAGCAATGACGGCGCCGCCTGGTGGCGCAGCGGCCAGTCGGGAACCTGCACCACCGGCAATAACAACAACAGCTTCGTCGGCTGCAGGAACAACGCCGATGGCACTTCGGACATTCCCGCGAACGGCATGCTGAACTTCAACAACGCCGGCAACGCCAACGGCACCTGGAAGAAATTCGTCTATCTGTTCCCGAATGGCCAGGGCAACGGCAACCAGACGGCGAGACGTCGTTCCGGCGATGCGAACAACGATCACTTCGCGATCCCGCCGCTGGCGGCGTTCGCCTGGTCCCGCTCGCCAACGCACAACCCAGCCTACTTCGATCCGGAGGTCAGATACGCTCCGTGGCGGGATGGTGGCGGCTACACCTTCGGTCCCGCGAATCCGACATCGACGCGCTTCGATCCGGTCTTCGAGCCCAGTGTGACCATCGATCTGACCCGTGACATGGCGGCTCGTAGCAACGTCGGTCTCACGGACTCGTGCTCGAGTCTTCCCGCGCGCACCGCCGGCGATGACAACTTCTACTTCAAGACCTATGAAGGCATGACGTTGCCGGAAGGAACCTGCTTCATGGCTGCCGCCGACGGAGTCGATGCCGCGCCGAACTGGCAACAGGCGCGTACCTCCGCCGGCTGTCAGGTGGGCGTCGCCAACGGCTGTTTGACGAACTCGACCAGCGGCGGCGTCACCACGCAGCGTACCTTCACGCTACCCACCGGCTCGAGGGTCGCGATCCGATATTTCCCCGCGACTTTCTGGTTGCCGGCAACGCGTACGCTGCCCGACTTCGGCTATCTCGAGGGACGAAAAATTACCGGCGGCCGGGCTCCGGACGGCACCGCGATGGTCGGCTACGAGATCAAGCCGGAGAACTTCACCACCGGCAAATATCAGGACGCCATCCAGAACTTCGCGAACTGGTTCCAGTACTACCGCAAGCGTCACATGGCCCTGCGCGCCGGCCTCGGCGAGTCCTTCAGCACCGTGACCGGCGTACGCGTCGATGGCTTCACCATCAACGAAGCGTATCGCGACGTGACGATGGCCAGCCTCGACGATCCGGACAATCGCGATGCTTTGTATACGAAGTTCTACCGGGACTTCGTCCGCAACGGCGGCACGCCCAACCGAACCGCCGTGGCCAACATCATCACCAATTTCAGGCGAACCAATAACGGCGCTCCGATCACGGCCGCGTGCCAGAAGAATTTCGGCATGTTGTTCACCGACGGCTTCTCCAATCAACCCGCGGCCGGAGACCGTATCACCGGCAACTTCAACGGCGTCGACGCGAGCGAGCCGGCGCCCTATCGAGACAACGTCGACAGCACCATGGCGGATGCGACGCTGAGCGCCTACCGGGGCCCGCTGCGCGGCGGCTTCCCCGCCGGCAAGGTGTCGGTCGACAGGGCCTGTAAGGATCTGCCAGCAGGTTACGTGGGCCCCGAGGACTGCAATGCGAATCTGCACATGAACTTCTACGCGGTGACGCTCGGCGCGCGCGGTCTGCAGTTCAACCCGGATCTGGATCAGGATCCTTACGCTTCGCCGCCCACCTGGCCGACGAACTTCCCCGTGCGCCATCCATCCGCAGTCGATGACTTGTGGCACGCAACGATCAACGGCCGCGGTAAGCTGCTCAACGCACGCAGCCCGAAGGACATTGCGCAGCAGTTGAACACGGTGCTGAAGTCGATTGCGGAAAAGAACAGCACGGCCGCGTCCGCTTCGCTCAACAGCGGCAGCATCACGGCCAACTCCATCATCTTCCAGACCAAGTTCTTCAGCCCCAATTTCAACGGCGAACTGCTCTCGTACAAGATCGATCCGAACAACGGCACTCTGATCTCGGAACGCAGGTCCAGGCTGGACGCGCCCGTCAATCGCAAGATCTTCACTCTGAGCAGCACCGGCCAGGGCATGCCGTTCGTGTTCGGTTCGATCGACGACGATCCGATCCGGCTGCAGCAACTCGCCCCCACCGCTGCGACCACCGAGCAGCGACTGGCCGAAGCGCAGAACATAGTCAATTACGTGCGCGGCGAGGACATCCCTGGTTTTCGCGTGCGCACGAAGTCCGATGGCTCGGATGCGCCGCTCGGCGACTTCGTCAACTCGGGGCCGCTGTATGTCGGCAGCCCGCCGTTTCGCTATCGGGACAGCCTGGAGGGCGGAGCGACCGAGGCCTCGCGCTACTCGAAATTCGCCGCAGACAACCGGGACCGCCAGCCGATGGTCTACATCGGCGCCAACGACGGCATGTTGCACGCCTTCTTCGCGGATGACGACAAACGTGGCCGGGAAGCGTTTGCCTATGTTCCTGGCGCCGTTTTCTCCAAACTGCCCGCGCTTGCCTCGCCGAGCTACGGCCATGAGTTCTACGTCGATGGCACACCCAGCCTGGGCGATGCCTTCTTCGGCGGCCGCTGGCACACCGTCGTCACGGGCGGTTTGAACAAAGGTGGTCAGGGCGTGTATGCCCTGGACGTGACCAACCCCACCAGCTTCGGCGCCAATGACGTGCTCTGGGAGTTCACCGACGAGGACGATCCGGACCTGGGTTTCACATACAGCCAGCCGACCATCTCGCGCCTTCCCAACGGCAAGTGGTACGCGATCTTCGGCAACGGCTACAACAGCATGCTCGACGATGACGCAGACGACGCCACGCCGCAGACGACGCGCGTGAGCACCACCGGCAACGCGGTGCTGTTTCTGGTCGAACTCGAATCGGGCAACGCCATCAAGCTCGACACCGGCGTCGGCTACAACCAGCGCCCCAGGCAGGACATTGTTTATGGCAATGGACTCGCAACGCCCTCGGTCGTCGACTTGAACGGCGATTCCAACGCCGACTTCATTTACGCCGGCGACCTGTACGGCAACATGTGGCGCTTCGATGTGAGAAGCAACAACGCGCAGAACTGGAGTGTTTCATTCAACGGCGCGCCACTGTTCAAGGCGGTCAGCCGCGAGGGTCAAGCGCAGCCGATTACCGTGCGTCCCGAAGTCGCTCGCGGCCCCCAGGGCAATGGCGTGATCGTGCTGTTCGGCACGGGCAAATATCTGGAGACCTCCGACCGGCTCACCACGCCGCAGCTGACTCACTCGTTCTACGGGATCATCGATCGCAATGCTGCCGTCACGTACTCGGGCAACAACCGGGCCTCGGTGCTGACCCAGCAGACAATTCTGTACGAAGGCCCCTTCCCTGGCGCGTCCACGCGGGTCCGCGTGCCTTCGGACAATCCGCTGCAAGCCGGCGCGCAAGGCTGGTTCCTCGATCTGCTCCAGCCCGGTCCGATCTACCAGGGCGAGAAGCAGGTGACCAATCCGGTCGTTCGCAATGGCGCGGTGATCTTCACCACGCTGATTCCCAGCAACGATCCCTGCGATTTCGGCGGCGACAGCTGGCTCATGGAGCTCGACCTGTTCAATGGCGGCCAGCTCGACATGTCGCCCTTCGATCTGAATCGCGACGGTGTCTTCGACGACCGCGACCTGGTCAGCAACGCGCCGGGCGGCACGGGCAACGCCAACAATGGCGTGGCCGGCGGCATCTTCTCCGAAGAAGGCATCCTGCAAGCCCCGGGCGTCGGCGACGGCCGTTTCGGCACCGAAGAGGATGGCAAGGCGGTTCAATACAAATATCTCTCCGGCAGCAGCGGCCGGATTCAGATGGTCATCGAGAACCCGCGCCTGGGCGGCAATGGACGGCAATCGTGGCGGCAGATCCGTTGAGGCGGCGGCCACGAACTGGAGCGGCAATGAGAGCAACAAACCCAATGTCAAACCGCCAGCGCGGCATCACACTGATCGAGCTCATGATCGTGGTGGTGATCATCGGCATCCTGGCGGCGATCGCGTATCCCAGCTATCGCAACCAGGTGCTGCGCTCGAACCGCACCGAGGCGCGCGTAGCGCTCGAGCAGCGGGCGCTGCAGATCGAAAAGTGCTTTACACGATTCATGTCATATTCCAACGCGGGCTGTGCGGCCAGCCAGGCGGCCGCCGATGCCCAGACCCCCGATCGCAACTATCAGGTGACGATCCAGGGCAACGAAACGAGCTTTCGGCTGACCGCCACCGCCATCAACGCCCAGGTCGCGGATGTGACCTGTCCGGCGCTGACACTCGATGAACAAGGCCGCCGTTTGCCGGTGGCCTGCTGGTGAAACTGTCGCGCCTTTACGACGAAAGCACGGATGTGCTTTATCGAGTTGACCCAATCTTGTATCCTCCGCGCTCGGCCACGCTGGCAGCTTTTACAACTAAGAAGCTGGCACGCCTGATGTACGGGAACCAGCCATAACTCTCGTGTATTAGTAGGCCGTGAAAATTTGTCGCTCTGGTCCTTTTTTATCCGACCCGAAGGGGAAAGAAGTCATGAAGAACACCATCTCCACCACGCTGAAGGCAGGTATTGCTGCGTTGGCGCTCGTTGCTGCCAGCGGTTGCGTGTCTCAGAAGACCGTTGATGAAATCAAGGCCACTGCCGACAAGGCGGTGCAGGACGCCGCTGCTGCGAAGGCTGCCGCTGATTCGGCTGCCAGCGCCGCTCAGTCCGCTCGTTCGGCTGCTGACAGCGCGCAGAGCGCTGCCAACCAGGCGCTGCAGGCCGCTCAGGCCAGCCAGGCCTGCTGTGATGCTACGAACGAGAAGATCGATCGCATGTTCAAGAAGTCGCAGTCGAAGTAATTCGACTCGATCTCTGGATCGAAAGATCAAAAGACGCCGCGGAGAAATCCGCGGCGTTTTTTTTTGGGAAGAGAGTTAAGAGGCGGACCCCACAGCTCCGGCCTGGACTAACTCGGTGGTTTAGGTGACCTCGGCCGCGGGATCCGCTTGCGCAGTTTAGCAGTGCGCCCCGCTGCGCGTGGGAGCGGCTCTAGGTGCCGCTGTCGATGACCTGGACGGTCGAGGCCTGAGGAAGCATCACGGGCTCCGGAATGCCGCTGGCGCGTTCGAACGTGCGCTCGGCCTTGGCCCAATCGATGACCACGGCGCGATCCTGAGTGGCCGCCACCAGCAGCTTGGTGATATTGGTGAGGCTGTGCGCATCGGCATGATCCGTGCCTTCCAACGGTGTGTGCACTTCCATGAACAGCTCATCGCCACGCCAGCCCATCTTGTAGGGTTGATCGATCAGCCGCACCGGCGTGTTCACCGGCACCAGCCCGTAGAGCTCTTTGATGTCCTCCGGAAACATGCGCACGCAGCCGTGCGTGACCTGCATGCCCACGCCGGAAGGACGATTCGTGCCGTGAATCAGATAAGCGCCGCCCGGGATACCCAGGCGCATCGCGTATTCGCCCAAGGGATTGTCCGGCCCCGGCGGCACAGCCTTGGGTAGCGGACGACCGTCCGCGGCATGTTCCTTGCGCACCGACTCCGGCGGATACCAGATCGGCTTCTCGCGCTTGTGGACGATGCGCGTGAGACCCAGCGGGGTGTTCCAATCCATGCGTCCGACACTGATCGGATAAGTGCGTACCACCGCCGCTTCACCCGGCTTGTGAGGCGGGAAATAGAACAGGCGATGTTCGGAGAGACTGACGACGATGCCTTCTCGCGGCCCGTCCGGAATGATGTAACGCGACGGGATCACCACTTCGGTGCCCTCGCCCGGCACCCAGGCGTTGACGCCGGGATTGGCCGCGACGATCTCCTCATAACCCACGCCGTAGCGCCGGCCGATGTCGAGCAGCGTGTCTTCGTGGGCGGCCACCACCTTCTGCACTTCGCCGATCACGGTGTCCTTGCCGACCGGCAAGGTATAGGTGGCGGCAGACGCGTGAGTGGTCACTGCCAGCAGCAGCGCTGCGCCGAGCACGTGCTTCAGAGAACGGAGCTTCATCATGAGCAAAAAGTCTAGCAGTTGCGCGCGGTCGAGAGTGTGAGCTGAACGGCTTCCCTGCCCAACGGAAACGGACCTGTCAACTTCTTAATGCTAATTGATTTGCGGGTGACTGTGATCGATTTCAAGCCACGGCCGGCGTCTGCGCCTTCAGCAGGTTGCTGATCTGGCTCGGCACGCCCTTGCGCGCCTCGACCACGCCGACGCCGATGGCGTTGGCGAACGAGACGGTGTCGGCGCTGCCGTGACTCTTGATCACCACGCCGGTCAGGCCAACCATGCTCGCGCCGTTGTACGTGCGCGGATCGAACTCCTTGCGCAGCGACCTGAGCACCGGCCACGACGCCAACGCCCCCACATAGCGCAGCGGGTTGCGCGTGTATTCGGTCTTCAGCGCGCCCACCAGCATGTTGGCGAGCCCTTCCATGGTCTTGAGCGCGACATTGCCGGTGAAACCGTCGGTGACGACGACATCCACTTCACCGGAGAAAATATCGTCGCCTTCCACGAAGCCGATGTAGTTCAGCTGGCTCGCGGACAGCAGACGGGCTGCATCCTGGACGACACTATCGCCCTTGGTTTCTTCTTCGCCGATATTGAGGATGCCGATTCGAGGCCGCGCGATGCCATGCATGTCGGCGGCGACCACCGAGCCCATCACTGCGAACTGAAACAGATGCTCGGCGCTGCATTGAGAGTTCGCGCCGAGATCGAGCATGTGCGTATGGCCATGCCGGGCGCGGATGCGCGAGATGATCGCCGGACGGTCGATCCCTTCGATGGTCTTGAGAACGAAGCGCGCGGTAGCCATCAAGGCGCCGGTGTTACCGGCGCTCACGCAGGCGTGCGCCTCCCCTGCTTTCACCAGATCGATGGCGACGCGCATGGAGGAGTCTTTCTTCTTCCGCAGGGCCTCCTGCGGCTTCTCGTCCATGGTCACGACCTGGGTCGCTTCGCGCAGTTGAATACGCGACAGCAACGGCGCAGCCGCGCCGTTCAATAGTGCTTGAACGGGTTCTTTCAGGCCGACCAGCGTGATTCGCAGGTCGGCATCCCTCTGCAGAGCCGAAAGCGCCGCAGGCACGGTGACCGAGGGGCCGTGATCGCCCCCCATGGCGTCCACCGCGATGGTGACCGGCCGGTTGCTCAGATACCGTACTCGAGCTCGCGAACGAACGCGTTATTCGGTATCGGGCTTTTCGCGGGTCGCGATCACTTTCTTGCCGCGATAGAAACCATCCGGCGAGATGCGATGACGGGAATGGGTTTCACCGGAGGTCGGATCGACCGACAGCGCCGGGCGTGCGAGGCCGTCGTGCGAGCGGTGCATGCCGCGCTTGGACGGGGTCTTTCGGCTTTTCTGAACAGGCATGACTGATCTCCAAACTATCCAATATCGACTTCGGCACGCTCACTGCTTGCGCAGCAGGTCCCGCAGATTCTGGAACGGCTGTTGGGTGGTCGCCCCGGTCGCGTGCTCCGCGTCCTCGGCGCCCTCCTCACGCTCCTGTGTCGATGCAACTTCGCCCGAGCCTAACTCGGCGGCGCAATCCTCGCTCTCGTGCATCGGCACCAGCGGCAAGGCGAGCAGCGCCTGCTCCTCCGCCAACCAGGCCAGGTCGAGTCGCGAAGCCTTGACGACCACCGGCTCATAGCCGCCCGGCTCGTCGCTGCGCTCGGCGTCGACGAGTATCACCTGAAAGGTGTCGTCGAGCTCGATCTCCGCCGGCCGCATGCAGCGCTGGCAGGTCAGCACGACCACGCCATGCAGCTCGCCGGCCACGGCGGGCTTGCCCTCGAACTCACTGAACTGGAATTCAGCCTCGATCCACGACCCATCCATGCCGCCAGCTTCGCGCAGGCGCGGCAGCTCGGCAGCGGAAAATCGTCGTGAAATCGTACTTCCCGCCCGCGCGCAGACCTCTGCATCGACGATTCTGTCTGCGGGGACGGCCGGGGGTCGCGGCATGGGGCGCGTATACTAGCGGCGACCCCCCATGGTGTCAAAAAAAGAAGGGCGTAAATGTTTGTTTTCTCACAGCTTGTAATCCAGCCAATGAACCGATATGCGACCCGGTTCGCAAACCCCGCCGGTCCGCGGCCCCAGGATCGCCGATGAGCCCCCCGGCAGCCCCCTCCACCGGCCTGCGGCTGGTGCTCGCATCCACCTCCACGTATCGGCGCCAACTCCTGGAACGACTGGGCATTCCGTTCACGGTCGCGGCCTCCAATGTCGACGAGGAGCCGCTGCCGGGTGAGACGGCGGTGGACCTGGTTCAGCGGCTCGCACGGGCCAAGGCCGAGGCGGTCGCCCGGCGACACACCAACAGCCTGATCGTCGGCTCGGACCAGCTGGCCCTGTGTGGCCAGAACATTCTGGGCAAGCCTGGCTCCGGCGAGCGCGCCATCGCTCAACTGAAAACGCTCAGCAGCCAGCGGGTGGTGTTCCACACGGCCGTGCATGTGATCAACACGAACAGCCAGAGCGATGAAGGCCACGTCGATCTGACGACCGTGCATTTCCGCCAGCTCAACGAAGACGAGATCAAACGCTACGTCATGCGCGACAAGCCGTACGACTGTGCGGGCGGCTTCAAGGTGGAATCGCTCGGCGTAGCGCTGTTCAACCGCATCGAGTCGCAGGACCCGACGGCGCTGATCGGCCTGCCGCTGATCTGGCTGGCCGGCGCCCTGAGACGCAACGGCTTCGATCTACCCTGATTGATATTCGGGATCGGGCATCCTGCCACGACCCTCATGGCGAGGCGGCAAAAGGCGTGACTTTTGCCGCTCGCCCGCCGCCCATGGCGGCGAGGTACATCCATGTACCCGGGCAGATCTACTTCAGTCCTTGTTTCAATTTCTCGATCACCGCCTGCCAGTCAGGCGGTGGCGGCGCGCTCACGGTGAAGGGTTTCGCGCCCTTGCGCTCGAAGGTCAGCGAGTGGGCATGCAGGAACATGCGCTGCAATCCGAACGGCTTCAGCTTCGCATCCCGCTCGCGATCTCCATACTTCTCATCGCCTGCGATCGGGTGTCCGGCATGCGCCGCGTGCACACGAATTTGATGAGTGCGCCCGGTGCCCAGCGAGATATCCAGCAGCGTCGCGAGCTTGCCGAAATGCTGAATCGGTTTGAACGTCGTGATCGCCTGCTGACCATCGGCATGCACGCGCACCACCCGCTCGCCGCCCTGCTTCAGATTGGTCTTCAGCGGCAGATCGATGGTCTTGGCGCCGAACGGCCAGCGTCCGACGACCAGCGCGAGATAGCGCTTCTCCATGTCGCGCTCTCTTAATAGAGCGTGCAACTCCCGAAGGACGGCGCGGCGCTTGGCGATCATCAGCACACCGCTGGTATCGCGATCCAGCCGATGCACCAGCTCGAGCTCCTTCAGCTCGGGGTGAGTGGCGCGCAGCGCCTCGATGACACCGGCGCTCAACCCGCTGCCCCCATGAACCGCGACGCCGGCCGGCTTGTTGACGACGATCAGATCGCGGTCTTCATGAATGATGGAGCCGTCGACGTACTCGCGAAGCGAGCGCGACGGCGCGGCGCGTTCGGCTGCTCGTTGCTCGTCGGTTTTCCGTTGCAGAGGTGGCAGGCGGATCCGGTCGCCCTCGGCAAGGCGGGTCTCGGGCTTGGCCCGCTTGCCATTCACGCGCACCTCACCGGTGCGCAGGATCCGGTAGATCAGGCTGCGAGGCACGTCCTTCAGGATGCGGCTGAGGAAGTTGTCGATGCGCTGTCCGGCATCTCCCTCCGCGGCCTCCACATAGCTCACGCCATGGCCTTGGCCGGCCCTGGCCGATGGTTGCGCAGAGGGGGGTTCGTCGGGGGAATTCGGGGGGACGGCGGGAGGCATGCGGGGCAGGCTTGAGAAGCGCTCGTAACTTATTGATTGACCATTGAGTGGACAAAGAGCCTGTGATATGTTCCGCGACGATTTCAGGTTCGCGCGCGTCCAGGCACAGATCTTAGATACCGATCAGTCGAGCGACGCATGCGTACCGATACGCGGCACTGCTCGTGGCTTCGCTCCGAAAGGCGCCGCATCTTAGTTGGTTCTGCTCAGACCTGCCTGCTCAAGATCGGACAGGGTCGCAGACCATCGCTCGGCCGCGCGAACGGCGATGCCGGAATGACGCACCTCGTATTCCGGGTCGACGCAGCGCTTACGAGCGGGACGCCAAAGCGACAGGATAAAAAGCGCGCCGGATTCTCCCGGTATTACACCAGGGGTCCGCGCAGGCAACATCGGATGAAGACATTCCCCGATCGCTCCTCCCTGCCTCCATGGCTCGCGCCCGCCGTGCGTGCTCGCCCGGCCCTTGAATCCTTAGAAGGGCCTCATGAAGAGAATGTTAGTCAACGCGACTCAGGAAGAGGAGTTGCGCGTAGCACTGGTTGATGGACAACGAATATACGACCTGGATGTAGAAGTCCCGTCACGGGAGCAAAAGAAAGCCAACGTTTATAAAGGACGCATCACCCGCGTCGAGCCCAGCCTGGAGGCTTGCTTTGTCGATTACGGCGCGGAACGTCACGGTTTCCTGCCGCTGAAGGAAGTCTCGCGCGAGTATTTCAAGGACGGCCAGTCGCCCGGCGGTCGCGGCAACATCCGCGAGCTGTTGAGCGAAGGCCAGGAAGTCATCGTCCAGGTCGAGAAAGAAGAACGCGGCAACAAAGGCGCCGCACTCACCACTTTCATCAGCCTCGCGGGCCGCTTCCTGGTCCTCATGCCGAACAATGCACGCGCCGGCGGCGTGTCGCGCCGGATCGAAGGCGAAGATCGCGAGCAACTGCGCGAAGCGCTCGACCAGGTGCAGATCCCCGACGGTATGGGCGCAATCGTGCGCACCGCCGGTGTCGGCCGCTCGGCCGAAGAACTGCAGTGGGACCTGGATAACCTGAAGGAAGTCTGGAACGCAGTCGCTAGCGCCGCCGAAGGCAAGGCCGCACCGTTCCTGATCTACCAGGAATCCAAAGCCATCATCCGCGCGCTGCGCGACTATCTGTCCGATGACATCGGCGAGATCCTGATCGACAACCAGGAGATCTACGCCGAGGCGCAGCAGTACATGCAGCGCTTCATGCCCGCGGGCCTGCGCAAGCTGAAGTTCTACGAAGACAGCGTGCCGCTGTTCACGCGCTTCCAGATCGAGAATCAGATCGAGTCGGCCCACTCCCACAAGGTCAACCTGCCCTCCGGCGGCTCCATCGTCATCGACCCGACCGAAGCGCTGGTGTCCATCGACATCAACTCCGCCCGCGCGACGCGCGGCAGCGATATCGAAACGACCGCGCTCAACACCAACCTCGAAGCTGCCGACGAAATTGCGCGTCAGCTGCGCTTGCGCGACCTGGGCGGCCTGATCGTCATCGACTTCATCGACATGGAGTCGCAGAAGAATCAGCGCGCCGTCGAAGATCGCCTGCGCGATGCCGTCAAGCAGGATCGCGCTCGCATCCAGATTGGCCGGATCTCACGTTTCGGCTTGCTCGAGCTGTCGCGACAGCGCCTGCGTCCGTCGATCGGCGAGTCCGCGAGCATCAACTGCCCCCGCTGTAACGGCATGGGCTCGATCCGCAGCGTCGACTCGCTGGCGCTCGCCCTGCTCCGCCTGATCGGCGAAGAAGCGCGTAAGGACCGCACGGTCAAAGTCATCGCGCAGCTGCCGGTGGAAGTCGCCACCTACCTCATGAACGAGAAGCGCGAGTGGCTCAACAACATCGAGCACAAGAGCGCCGTCCAGGTCGTGATGGTGCCGAACAAGTACATGGAGACGCCTGCGTACGACATACGTCGCGTACGCGATGACGAGGCGGGTCTGCCGGAGAATTCGGCAATCAGTCATCAGATTCCGGTCGCTCCGCAGCCCTCCGCCGAGGAAATCGCCAAGCGCGAAGAGCGCGCTGCTGCCGCTCAGCCAGCCGTCGTGACTTCGACCGTGCCAACGGTTCCGCCGCCGCCGACGATCGCGATGGAAACGACCATCGCCGCGCCACCCAAGCCGGAACCCGTCGAGCAGATCGGCATCTTCGTAAAGCTGTGGCGCTTCTTCTTCGGCACCGGCACGCCGCCCGCGCCCGTCGCCGAGCCACCCCGTCGCGAAACTCAGCGCCCTCGCTCGGACAGCAGTCATCGTCGTGATCGCGACCGTCATGGCCGCGACCGCGGTGGCGATCGTGATCGTCAGGGCCGCGGCTCGCGCGACCGCGATCGCGGTGGCAAGCAGGAGCAGCGTGCCGAAAAGCCGGCACAGGAAGCTCGACGCGACGGTCATCAGCAGCGTCAAGATCGCAAGCCACACGGCGAAGGCGGTCGTGGCGACGGTCGTCAACAACAGCAGTCGCGTCAGCAACAGCCTCAGCGCGCGCCCGCAGCGCATGCAGCTCCTGCAGCCGCTGCGGCGGCCGCAGCGCCAGTTGCTGCAGTAGAAGGTGCCGCTCCCGCTGCACCAGGGGCAGCTCCGGGCGGTGACGCTCAGCGCTCCGGCGAGCGTGGCGAACGCGGCGAGCGCGGTGGACGCGGTCGTCGTGGCCGGCGGCGTCGCGGCCGTGGTCGCGGCGGTGAAGATGGAAACGTTGGCGGCGAAGGCCAGGCCCACGGCGGCGGTGGCGAAGGATCGGGAGATCACGCTCCGTCCGCGCCGCGTGAATCCGGCTCCGGTGGTGGTGACTCCCACGGTGGCGCGCGAGCGGAGTCGCAGCCTCGTTCTGAAGCTCCGCGGAACGAAGCACCTCGGTCAGAAGCGCCGCGCTCGGAAGCTCCTCGCAGCGAACCGGCTCGGTCGGAAGCGCCGCGCGCGGAAGCTTCTCGTAGCGAACCTGCTCGGTCGGAAGCGCCGCGCGCGGAAGCTTCTCGTAGCGAACCTGCTCGATCCGAAGCGCCGCGCTCTGAAGCGCCGGCTTCCGAAGCTCCTCGGTCAGAAGCTCCGCGCCACGAAGCGCCGAAGTCTGAGGCGCCGCGGACCGAAGCTCCGCGCTCCGAAGCACCTCGGCCTGAAGCGCCCCGCTCCGAAGCTCCGCGCGAGCATTCGAGCGAACCAGCTCAGAAGCCCCGTGAGCCCGAAGCTCACGCAGCGGCCGCGGCTTCGAACGGCAGCGAGAAATACACGGTGTGGAGTTCTTCGCCTTCGAGCAGCAGCAGCTCGTGGGGCGGCGCTGGCACGCGTCGCGACGAGTAATCGAACGTCGTTCGGTTGAACACAAGGCGCGGCAGGAAACTGCCGCGCCTTTTTATTTGCATCCAGCTATTTGTATCTAGCCGCGCATCGAGCGCAGCTCGGCCAACAGGCCCTGCGCCGCTTCTTCCAGCAGATCCAGCACTTCTTCGAACCCCTGCGCGCCGCCGTAATACGGATCGGGAACGAAACGCGACGGTGCGTTGGGCGCGTACTCCATCATCAGACGGATGCGCTTGTGATGAATGGCGGGAGCGCGACTGCGCAACTCCTGCAGATTGTCCTCGTCCATCGCGAGAATCAGATCGTAGCGATCGAAGTCTTCGGTCGCGACCGTGCGTGCGCGCAACGACGATAGATCGATGCCCCGCCGCCTGGCCGCCTCGATCGAGCGGCGATCCGGAGGCGCGCCGACGTGATAATCGTGCGTGCCGGCGGAATCGATCTCGACGTGCAGATCCGGCGCATGGGTCGCCAGCACGTGGCGGAACACACCTTCAGCCGTCGGCGAACGGCAGATATTGCCCATGCAGACGAAGAGGACTCGATAGTGGCTGCTCATGTCGGTCATCAATTGCACATTTGGCGATGGTCGGCAACCGCTGCGCACTTTGCCGATGCGCGAGCGCGCAAGTTCCCCTAATCGTAAGTGCGAATGGGCGCCGCAACCAGGCGTGCGTACAACGCACGACACATCGGCCGGGCACGGCCAAATCACGGCCACTCATGCCGAAGTCAGCACATCACTTCGCAGAGGGCGATCGCGTGCAAGCCGCACATCGCCCTGAATTTCCCGACGGTACGGTCCTGAAATTGATGGACCTGGGTTATTTACTCATCCGCTGGGACAGCGATGTGCTGGAGACCGCACACCATTCCGAGCTCAACAAGGTGCGCGGCGATCGAGCATGAGAATCAACCGGCGCCGAGCACGGCGCGCACTCGGATGAGATCGCTTTCAGTGTCCACGCCCGCGGGCGGCGGCACCGAAGCCACTGCGACCACGAGCTTGATCCCGGCCTGTAACGCACGCAGTTGTTCCAGTTTCTCGGTGAGTTCGAGCGGCGCGGGCGGCAACGCGGTCACCCGCTGCAAGGCTTCGACACGATAGGCATAGATGCCCAGGTGACGTTGAGCGCCCTCGAAGCTCACCTGGCTCGCGAGACCCTGCGGCGCTCCGTCGCGAGTCCACGGAATCGGCGCGCGACTGAAGTACAACGCGGCGCCGTTCTTGTCCGTCACGACCTTCACCACGTTCGGATCGAGGAATTCGTGCAGGCTGTTGACCGGGGTCGACAAGGTTGCGATGTCGGCATCGGCGTGCTGTTCGAGCAGCGCTGCCACCTGCCCCACCAACGCGGGTGGCAGTAGCGGCTCGTCACCCTGCACGTTCACGACGATGGTTCGGCTGTCCCAGCCACGCTGACGCGCGACTTCGGCGATGCGATCCGTGCCGGACGGGTGATCCGCACTGGTCATTACGGCGATCGACTGTTGTGAACGAGGATCGATGGCTGCGCCGGCGATGCGCTCATCGTCGGTTGCGACCAGCACTTCGTCGGCGCCACTCTGAGCCGCAGCCGAGATCACCCACTGAATCATGGGCCGGCCGCCGATATCGAGCAGTGGCTTCGCCGGCAAGCGAGCCGATGAGTAGCGAGCCGGAATGACGACCTTGAATGTCCCCCGCGGCATCGTCACATCAATCCTTCAGCAGCGGATCCATGGGCTCGAGCGTGCGCGCCTCGTCCTCGAGCATGACGGGAATGCCGTCGCGAATCGGATAAGCGAGCCGATCGGCCCGACAGATCAGCAGTTGCTGCGCCTTCGCATACTGCAAGGGACCCTTGCACAGCGGACAGGCCAGAATGTCGAGCAATTTGGAGTCCATGGACGCTCCAGGCAATTAGTGAGCTGCCAGAATGCGATCGAGCAAACGATCGATGGCCTGCGCATCCGTCTCGCCGATCGCTACATCCAGGCGCACGGCCCAGCAGTTCGCGAGGCGCGAGGCAGCGGCGCCGGGCGGGCATTTTACTGCATCCTTCTCGGTCATTAGCACTGGCGCATCATCTGCAAAAGCGATGTCAGCCTCGGTCAGCCTGGCGTGGTCCGGTAGAGGATGCGCATCGACCGTCAGACCGAGCGCCGTCAGCGCATCGAAAAACGCCTGAGGATTGCCGATGCCGGCGATCGCATGCACGCGTGAGCCCACGAAACTCTGCAATGAGCGCCGCTCGCCGCTGCCGAGCGATACTGCCTCGCCCAACACGGGTGTCGTTACGACCGCATCGGGAAGAGTGCTGGAAGGCGACGCCGGTTCGGCACGTCGGGTGAGCACCTTCAGATGTACGCTGTCCAACCGGCTCGGCGGCTCCCGCAGCGGCCCGGCAGGCAGCAGTCGTCGATTCCCCAAGCCGCGTCGCTCGTCGATGACTGCAATCTCGAGATCGCGCGCCAGACGGTAGTGTTGCAATCCGTCATCGCACAGGATCACTTGAGCGCCGCGCTCAATGGCCCGCTCGGCCGCGGCCACTCGATCCGGGCCTGCGACGACCAGCGCGCCGGTGCGACGTGCCAGAAGCACCGCCTCATCGCCCACTTCATCTGCCGACGTTTCGTTCGTCACATCCCGCGGCCATTGCCTCGAAGCGCCACCATAGCCGCGCAGGACGATGCCGACTTGTACGCCGCGTGCACGCAGCCGTTCGGCGAGCCAGATCGTCATTGGAGTCTTGCCGGTTCCGCCCACCGTGATGTTGCCGACGACGAGCACCGGGCGCGAGACGCGAAACGATTGCGACCAGCCACGTCTGAAAGCCACGCGACGAACTGCCGCCACGAAACCAAACAACCACGACAACGGCAGCAGGAGCAGCGAGAACCACGGTGCGTGGCGCTCGTACCAGACGCGCTGCAGGAATGTATCCATCAGTCGACGCGATCCGCGAGCGGAACGGCCGTCATGCGTTGAACTGCATCGCATGCAGCGTCGCGTACTGCCCTTGCTTCGCGATCAGCTCCGCATGCGTACCGCTCTCGATGATCTGCCCCGCTTCCATGACCAGAATGCGATTGGCATTCTCGATCGTCGACAGACGGTGCGCGATGACCAGCGTCGTTCGGTTGTGCATCAGCTCTTCGAGTGCGGCCTGAATCAAACGCTCGGACTCGGTATCGAGCGCCGACATGGCCTCATCCAGAATCAGAATCGGCGCATTCTTCAACAACGCGCGAGCAATCGAGATTCGCTGCCTCTGACCGCCGGACAACAACACACCGCGGTCGCCGACCATCGTGTCGAGCCCAGCCGGTAGCTCACGCACGAAGTCCATGACGAGCGCAGCCTGAGCGGCGCGCTCGATCTGCTCGTCGGACGCCTTGCGGCCGAAGGCGATGTTGGCGCGAATCGTGTCGTTGAACAGCACGACGTCCTGGCTCACGACTGCGATCTGGTCACGCAGATTGTGCAGCTGATACTCGTGCAGCTCGTGCCCGTCGACACGAATGGCGCCCGAGTCCGGCTCATAGAAACGCGGCAACAGATTCACGAGCGTGGACTTGCCGCTGCCCGAGCGGCCGACGATGGCAACCACCTCGCCCGCGGCGACCTTCAGGCTCACATCGTGCAGAGCCGCGCCCTTGCCCACCGGGTAGGTGAAAGAAACGTTCTGATATTCGATATCGCCGCGCACCCGCCCGACAGCCAGGGAGCCGCCCTCGGGCTCGGGGCTCTCATCGAGCAACTGAAAAATACTCTGCCCCGCCGCGATGCCCTGCTGCAGCGGCCCGGACACACCGACCAGCGAGCGCAAAGGCTGAGCGATACCGACCAGCGCGACGAAGAACGCCAGCAGGTCGCCCATGCTGGTGTTGCCGCTGATGGCGTCGGCGATCGCGATGGACAGCACGATGGCGGAGCCGGTCGCCGTGACCATCTGCACCACCGGGTTCGACAAGCCCTTGGTGAGCACCAGGCGCATGTGCGAGCGGCGGTTGTGCTCGTTCACGCCTTCGAACTGCCCCGCCTGATAGCCTTCGGCGTTGTAGACCTTGATGACCCGCGGCGCCTCCAACGTTTCCTTGGCCACGCGCGTGATGTCGCCCATCGAATCCTGGATGCGATGACTGTAGCGACGGAACTTCTTGTTGATGATGCCGATCAGCCATGCAACCAGCGGCCCCATGATCAGGGCGATCGCAGCGAGGCGCGCGTTGAAATAGAACAGCGCGATGATGGAGCCGATGATGGTCAGCGCCTCGCGCAGCGTGATCAGGATCGAATCGGTCGAGGCCTGGCCGATCTGCTCGGTGTTGTAAGTGAGCTTGGTCAGCAGCACGTTGCTCGAGTTGCGATCGAAGTAGCCCACCGGCAGCTGCACGATGCGCTCGAAGATCTGGCCGCGCAGCCGTTTGACGATGTGCCGGCCGACATACCCCATGCAGTAGGTCTGGGTGAAGTCGCCGAGGCCGCGCAGCAGGAACAGACCGATCAGAGCCAGCGGCAGCCAGACGATGGTGCGCGGATCGCGATTCTCGAAAGTGCCGTCGCCGAATACTTTGGCGAACGCGGTGAAGCTCACCATGCTGATGGAGAACACGATCGCGCCGAGCATGCCAAGCGCGAACATGCCTCGATGCGGCCGCAGATAGCCGATCAGACGCTTGTAGGTCTGCCAGGCATCCGCGGGCATGGCGGCCTTCGAGCCGCGATCGGAGCGTGACATGGGCGGGGAAACGTTCTTATTGTCGGCGTCGCTACTGGGCGGCGGCGGAGTTGCTCTGGTCGTTGACTGTTGCAATGCTGATAGCCTTGAATCCGAGGCGGCCGAGCACGTCCATGGCTGTTACCACCGATTGATGCGTGCTGCGCGCATCGGCCCGGATGGTCACCGGCAAGTCACGGCGCTCGCCGGCGAGCTTGGAGACTGCAGCCGATAATGTCGCAGGGCTGGTGTTGATCAACACCTGGCCGTTGACACGATACTCGCCGGTGGCGGTCACGGCCACCTCGATCGGATCCTTTTTCTGCTCTGCGGCCGGCTCGTTGCTGGCCTGGGGCAGTTGCAGCTTGATGCGCGACTCGTCGACGAACGTGGTCGATACCATGAAAAAGATCAGCAGCAGCAACACCACGTCGATCAGCGACGTGAGGTTCATCTCCGGCTCTTCATGGTCCTTCGGGCGCAGGTTCATGCAGCTTCCCGCAGCGGTTCAAGCACGACCCTGGGCTTCCAGGGACTCGACCAGTTTGATGGCTTCTTTTTCCATCTGCACCACCAGCGTCTGCACGCGGCCGCGCAGGTACTTATAAGCCAGCAGCGCCGGGATGGCGACCGTAAGGCCCGCAGCGGTGGTGATCAGCGCCTCGGCGATGCCGCCGGCCAGACTGGCCGGGTTGCCGATACCCGCGGTGGTGATGGCGTTGAAGGTCCGGATCATGCCGATGACGGTGCCGAGCAGGCCCATCAACGGCGACAGCGAGGCGATCGTGCCGAGCGTCCCGATGAAGCGGTCCAGCTCATGGACGATGTGGCGGCCGGTGTCCTCGATGCTCTCGCGCATCACGACGCGATCCCGATGGCGATTGGCGAGACCCGCAGCGAGGATCTTGCCCAGCGGCGAATTCTGCTGAAGCGCCGTGATGTGCTTGTCCTGCATCTGCCCCTGCTCCACCCAGCGCCACACCTTTTCGGTGAGCTCCGAGGGCAGCACGCGCTTGGTCTGCAGGGTCCACAGACGCTCCAGAAAAATGGCTGCGGTCACGATGGAGGCGAGAATGATCGGCCCCATCATGATGCCGCCGGCTTTCACGATTTCGAACATGAGTGTTTGCTGTGACCGTGTATGGGGAGCCGGATTATTCGCCGCATACTAACAGTTTTCGCCACAGCAGCATCACTACCGGTTCCAGTACTGTCGCTGTGTGTGACGCTGCTCGCGAACTTGAAATTTCGTTGCATCCATTCGCGGCTCTATGACGACGCTGATCGCGCCACCGGCGGCCGTGTCGTAACAGCGGGCGCCCACGGCGCGCCATCTTTCCACCACCGCCGCACGCGGGAAATTCCAGCGGTTGCGATAGCCTGTGGAAAAAATCGTCACATCCGGTCGCACGGCGGAGACGAATAGCGAACTCGACGAAGTGTCGCTGCCATGATGAGGTGCGACGACCACCGTCGCCTGTGGCAATCCCCGTTCCAGCAACCGACGCTCGGCGTCGCCCTCGATGTCGCCGGTCAACAGTGCGGAGCCCCCGCTCCCCTCGATCAGCAAAACACAGGAACCGTTGTTGCCGCCTTCAGGGAATGTCTGCTCTCCGGCCCGTCCTTCCGGATGAAGCACCGTGAACGACACGCCATCCCACTGCCAGTGCTGTCCGCGTTCGCATCGGATGCTGGTCGATGGCGCGCCGGGGACGGCAGCACCCGTCGATATCGAGCGAATCGGCAGTCCCGCCAGCAGTGCGGGCAAGCCGCCGCTGTGGTCCTGATCGCCGTGACTCACCATCAACAAGTCGATGCTGCGCACATCCCGATAGCGTAGAAACGGCAGCACGGCCAGCTCCGCAGCACTGCGCCCGGATTGAAACGCCGGTCCGGTGTCATACACCAACGTACGCGAATGCGTTCGCACCACCGCGGCCAATCCCTGCCCCACATCGAGCACCGTCAACTCGAACGTGCCGGGCGCCGGCGTCGGCGCGCGATAGAACATCATCGGCAAGCACAGCAGCGCACCGGTGAGACGCAACGGCCAGATCGCCGGCAACGTCAACAAACACACTCCTGCGACCAGCGCGATAAGAACCGGTAACGAGGGATGAGGCGCATGCCACACCGCCCACGGCTGCTCGGCAAACCATTCCAGCACCGGCCAGCCTGCATCGAGCAGCAGCGCCGGAAGTTTCAGCAGCGGCGCGCCGAAGGCTGGATGGATCGTTGCAGCCAGCGTCCCCACCAGCACGCCCGGCACGATCATTAGCGTGAATGCCGGAATCGCCAGCACGTTCGCGACCGGCGCGACCAAGGAGACATTGCCGAACGAGAGCAGCAGCACGGGCACCAGGCCCATCGTCACAGCCCATTGCACGCGACTGAAGCCCGCGATCACGCCGTCGCGTCCCAGGCGGCCGGCGGTCGCCATGAGAATCACCAGCACCGCGACAAACGACAGCCAGGCCCCTGCCGCCAGCGTCGCGAACGGATCGAGCAGCAGAATCACGACGAGCGCAAGACTCAACGCCCGGCCGATCGCGAGCGTCCGGCGCCACCAGCGCAGACCAAAATAAATACAAAGCATCACGAGAGTACGCTGCGTCGGAACGGAGAGCCCCGCGAGCACCGAATAGATCACCGCAGCCGCAAGTCCTGCGAGCACTTGACCGTGCATGGCGGTCAAACCCAGCGGCTGCGCCCGACGCCAGCGCGCAACACGGCCACCCGCCCACGCCGCCAACATGGCGACCATGCCGATGTGCAGACCGGAGATCGCCATGAGGTGCGTCGTGCCGGTCGCGGCGAAGACTCGCCACTGCTCGGCACGCATCGCACTGGTATCGCCAATCGCCAGCCCCTGCAGCACACCCACCATCGGGTGATCGCCCACGGCGGTGGCGATGCGCGAACCTATCCAAGCACGGGCTTGGGTTACGGCATATCGGTAGGTCGCACCTTGCAATCGACGATTGCCGTCACCATCACGCACGTAGCCGACCGCGCCGATGCCCTCACCAAACAAATGACCTTCGTAATCGAAGCCTCCCGGATTGGCGAACCCGTTACGGCGCTTCAAACGAACCGTGAACTGCCATTGCTCGCCGGGCTGCGGCGGCGCTGGCGCTCGATACCAGGTCAGGCGGATACGCTTGGGAACATCGGCAGCCGACTCGCTCACCTCGAACACGAACTGCGGATCGACCTTCGCATCGGGCAACGAAGCAATGAAGCCACGCACTCTCAGATCCTTGCCTTCGAGCGCCGGCGACAGATCCTCGGCGAGGCGCCAGGCCGCATGCCCCCAGGACCAGAGGATGCCGAGCAAACATGCAAGCAACGTCGATGCGATGGCAAAGTTGCCCTGCCTGAGCGCCACGCGGCGCCGCCCTATCATCAATACCGAGACGGCAAGTACGATGACTGCGAGCCATGCAAGCGACGGCAGCTCCGGCAAACTGTGGATCAGGCAGTGGCCCGCGAGAAACCCCAGGGCAATCGCACCCATCGCGCCTCCTTGCGCATGAACAAAACCATCGCGAGCCGCGAGCGCGACTGAGATACTCACGCTCGACCATGTCGCTCCATCGAATGCCCCGACGTGTCTTCAAGCCGCTCAGCCGCCAGCGCCATCGCTGGAAAGATCGCTGGTTCATGCGGCCGTTCCGTCTGCTGCTCGAAGACCCCGTGTACTGGACGTTGAACCGCCGCAACGTGACGCGCGCGTTCGCACTTGGCCTCGCGATCTCTTTCGTGCCCATCCCGGTGCACTTCCTGCTCGCCACCGTGCTGGCGCTCGGCATTCGCTTGAACGTGCCGGCCGCGATCTTCGGCACCTTCCTCGCCAATCCACTGACCATGGTGCCCATGTACGTGGGCGCCTACTGGACCGGCAGTCAGCTGCTCGGCGTCACCGCGCACCCCATCGAGTTCGCGATGACTTGGGAATGGCTGACGACGTCGCTTGCGCCGATCTGGAAACCTTTCCTGCTCGGATGTCTGGTGCTGGGAGTGAGCGCGGCCGTCGTGGGTTACGCGCTACTCGGGGGTCTCTGGCATCTCGGCCTGGTGCTGAAATATCACGAACGCAAAGGCGCGAAAGGGCAGATTAGAAGCGACTAATGACTGGTGACTGATGAATGGTCAGAGCGCGGCGACGATAAGCTGTCAGGTCGGGTGCAGTGTGCCATCGGTGAGGGTCAGCGACCGTTGCAACTGCGCGGCCAGTTCTGGCGCGTGGGTCACGATGATCAGCGCGGTGCCCAGCTCTCGATTCAGTTCCAGCATCAGATCGAAGACCTGGCGCGCATTCGCACCATCGAGATTGCCCGTGGGCTCATCCGCCAACACGATCGGTGGACGAGTGACGAGCGCGCGAGCCACGGCAGCACGCTGACGCTCACCTCCCGACAACTGTCCGGGCCGATGTTCCAGGCGCGCGCCCAGGCCCACGCGTTCCAACAACTGACGGGCCTGCGTACGCGCCTCCTCGACTGGGACGCGCCGAATCAGCAGCGGCATTGCCACGTTCTCCAACGCGGTGAACTCGGGCAACAAGTGATGGAACTGATACACGAAGCCGAGCGCGCGATTGCGCAGGTCGCCGCGCTCCTTGTCGGAGAGCTGGCTGATCTCCTGACCCGCGATCCTGACCGTGCCCGACGTGGGCAGATCCAGCCCGCCCAACAGCTGCAACAGCGTGGTCTTGCCAGAGCCGGACGCGCCGACGATGGCGACGCGCTCGCCGGGATGGATCGTGAGATCGATTCCCCTCAGCACGTCCACGCGGGCATCGCCCTGCTGGAAACATTTGGTCAGATTCTCACAAGCCAGGACCGGATCGGACATGAATTTCTCTTGTTGAAGACCGCTTGAAGATCCGTCAGCTCAATCGTGCCGCAACGACTGCGCAGGCTGCGTGCGCGCCGCGCGCCAGGCCGGATACAAAGTGGACAGGGAACACAGCAGGAACGTGGTCACACTGATCTTGATCACATCGGGCCACTGCACCGTCGCCGGCAGGTCGCTGATGAAATACACCTTGGCATCCAGGAAGTGCACGCCGAGCACCGCTTCCAGGCCATGGATCAAGGTTTCCAGGTTGACCGAGATCAGCACGCCGAGCACGACGCCCGCCACCGTGCCGATGAATCCGATCGCCGTCCCTTGCGTCATGAAGATGGTCAGAATTCCCCGGGGCGAGGCCCCGATGGTGCGGAGAATCGCAATGTCGGTGCGCTTGTCTTTGACCACCATGACCAGCGTCGAAACGATGTTGAATGCCGCGACCGCGACCACCAGCAGCAGGATCAGGAACATCGCCGACTTGGTGAGTTGAATGGAGCGGAAGAAGTTGGCGTGCTTGCGCGTCCAGTCGTCGATGTAATAACCGCCGCCGAGCGACAGCGCCAGCTCGCGCACCAGGTGGGGCGCAAGGAACATGTCCGTGAGCTTCAAACGCACTCCGGTCACGTCATCGCCCATGCGGTACAGCCGAGCGGCGTCTTTCAGATTGATGTACGCGAGATTGCGATCGAACTCGTACATTGCGGCATTGAAGATGCCGACCACCTTGAACGCACGATAGACCGGCATGACGCCCACCGGCGTCGTCTTGCGCAGCGGAGTCACGACCACGACCCGATCGCCCAGCGACACGTTCAATGTCTTCGCAAGCTCCACGCCCAGCACGATGCCGAAGCCGCCGGCTTGCAACTCATCGAAAGATCCCTGCGCCATCTTCTCGGTGATCGAGGTCACGTTGCGCTCGTAGTCGGGCAGCACGCCGGTGACCATGGCGCCACTGCTCTTCGGCCCTGCCATCAACAACGCCTGCGCCTCGATGTAGGGCGCGGACGCGACGACTTCCGGATGCTCGTCGATCTTCGCAGCCGTGCCCTGCCAGTCGGAAAGACCCGCGCCGAACGCGCTGATCGCGGCATGCGAGGTGAGACTCAGAATGCGCCCGCGCACCTCGCGCTCGAAGCCATTCATCACCGAGAGCACGACGATGAGCACCGCCACGCCGATCGCGATGCCCAGCATGGAGATGGTCGAGATGAAAGAAACGAACCGGTTGCCCCGGTTCGAGCGCAGGTAGCGACGGCCGATCAGGAACTCGTAACGCTTACTCATAGCGCAACGCTTCCGCAGGCTCGGTGGCCGCGCCTCTGAGCGAGGGGTAGATCGTCGCCAGCACCGTGAGCACCAATGCCGTCAGCGTGATGCCGATGACCTGCGGCCATTGCACCTCCGAAGGCATGTCCGAGATCACGAACACCGTCGGATCGAACACCTTCACACCGGCGAGACCTTCGAGGAAAGGCACGATGGTGGAAACATTGAACGCCAGCAGCAACCCCACGACCAGTCCGAGCAGCGCGCCGAACCAGCCGATCAACACGCCTTGTGTCATGAACACGCCGACCACGTCGCGAGGGGTCATGCCGACCGTGCGCAGGATGGCGATGTCCGTGCGCTTCTCGTTCACGACCATCACCAGCGCCGCAACGATGTTGAACGCCGCCACGGCGACGATGAGCATGAGGATCAGCGTCATCATGGTCTTCTCGATGCGCACCGCGCGGAAGTAGCTCGCGTTCTCGATCGACCAGTCGCTCACCGTGAATTTGCCCCCCAGTGCCTGGTTGATCTGCGGAGTGCGCACCGGTGCGGCAAAGATGTCGTCGAACTTCAGGCGCAGCCCGTTGGGCATGCCGTGCGTGCCGGCTAGACCGGACGCATCCTGCAAATGGATCAGCGCGAGCACGTTGTCGTGTTCCTGCGCGCCGACCTCGAAGACACCGCTGACGATGAAGTTCTGGATGCGAGGCTTCAAGTCGATTCCCCCGACCAGCCCCTCACCCTGCGCCGTCATCGCCGGGACGAGCACGGTGATCTCATCGCCGATGCGCGCATCGAGCGCGTAAGCGAGACCTGCACCGAGGATGATGTGCTGCTCGCCCGCGATCAGATCGTCGAAGCTGCCGACCTGCATGTGGGCGCCGATATCGGAGACCTCCGCTTCCAGCTTGGGATCGACGCCCCGGATCAGCGCCGCCCGCATGTCCGCGCCTCGCCCGAGCATGCCCTGCAGATCGATATAAGGAGCGACGCCGACGACGCCGTCCTGCTTTCGGATCCGGTCCGCGAGCGCGGGCCAATCCTGAAGCTGTTCAGGTTCGCCGGACAGGGTGGCATGGGAGGCCAGGCTCAACAGCCGCCCCCGCAGCTCCCCCTCCAGCCCGTTCATCACCGAAATCACCGTGATCAGCGCCGCCACCCCGACGCAGATGCCCAGCATCGAAACCCAACTGATGAATGAGACGAAGAAGCCTTGGCTGCGGCTGCGCACGTAGCGCAGTCCGATGTAAAGCGGCAGGGGGTGGAACATGTCACTCCTTTCGGGCGGGCAAGGCTACCCCGGCGCCGCGCTTATGGAAACTGGCGCGTCGTTATCGAAACGCACGCCAGAATGTGAACTGAGACAACAAATTGGGGTGCCGTGCTTGGCCCTTATGTAAGCCGTGCAGTACAGTCCCCGCCGGCCTCGAAAGAGGTCGATTCGTTCCCAGGAGGGTGTCATGAGCTTCCAGATCCGCCCGAAACTGCGCTCCCAGCTGCCGCAAGCATTGGCGGCCCTGATCGTTGCTGCGGCCTCCACCGGCGCCGTCGCCGACGAGCTGACCACCCCGCCCATCCCCTCCGCGAGCCAGCAGGCCAACGTGCCGGCGCGCGGCATGTCCATGGAAAAGGTCGAAGCCCAGTTCGGCAGCCCCAGCGAGCGCCTGCCCGCCGTCGGCGAACCGCCGATCACACGCTGGAAATACCCCGGCTTCGAGGTCTATTTCGAGCACCATCTGGTCATTCACACGGTGGTGGGCAGCTGACCGGCGGCCAACGACCGCCCGACGCTCGTCATCGAACCCGCACAGCCACCGTCAGGTTCTCTCTGGTAGAGTCATCGCCCCTTCGGGGACGCCGCGAGGCGTCGACCCGAGTGTCCGCTATTTGAAGTTAAACCCCGGCGCCCACATCCTTCGCGAGCGATGACCGACTCCGACCGTCCGATTCTTCCCAGCCGCAATCAACTGCAGGTTCGATGGGGCCAGCTGTATGGCTCCGCAACTGCCCTGTGGCTGGCGGAAGCTGCCCGCAAGTCCTCTCAACCCATGCTGGTGGTCGCGCACGACGCGCGGGCGGCCAGCCGCCTGGAGGACGAACTGCGCTTCTTCTGCGCGCCCGGCACCTCGATTGAAACCTTTGCGGGCTGGGAAACGCTGCCCTACGACCTGTTCTCCCCGCACCCGGACATCGTCTCGCAACGGTTGCGTCTGCTCTCCACCCTGCCCCGGCTGACCCAGGGCATCGTCATCGTCGATCTGGAGACGATGCTGCAGCGATTGCCGCCGCAGGCCTACATCGACGCACATGCCTTCGATCTACGGGCCGGCGAGACTTTCGACGTGGCAGCGTTCCGCGAGCGCCTCGCCGGCGCCGGGTACGTTTCGAGTTCGCAGGTGATGGCGCCGGGCGAGTTCGCGGTACGCGGCTCGATCGTCGATCTGTACCCCATGGGCAGCGATACGCCCTATCGCCTCGACATGTTCGATGACGAGGTCGAATCGATCCGCAAGTTCGATCCGGAAACCCAGCGTTCCGGCGACAAAGTGCCGGCACTGCGTTTGCTACCTGCGCGCGAGTTCCCGCTGACGGCCGAAGGGATTCAGAACTTCAAGCGGCGCTTCCGCAATCGCTTCCCTGGCGATCTCACGCGCATGTCGATCTATCGCGATATCGCCGAAGGCGCCCCGCCGCCGGGCATCGAGTATTACCTGCCGCTGTTCTTCGAGCAGACGGCAACGCTGCTCGATTACCTGCCACAGAACACCATCATCGCCATCGAGCGCGAGATCGACTCGATGGCGACGCAGGCGTTTACCGAGATCGAGAGCCGCTACGAGCAGCGCGGCCACGATGTCGATCGACCGATCCTGCTGCCCCGTGAAGTGTTCATGCCAGTGGCCGAGTTCATGCAGCGCATGACCTCGTATCGGCGCATCGAGCTGTCGCGCGTCGAGCTGGATCCGCTGACACAAACGGTGCCCTATCAGAACTTCGCCACTCGCGTACCGCCGAGCCTGCGAGTCGACCAACGCAGCGACGAGCCGGCCCGCGAGCTGGTGAACTTCGTGGGCTCGTTCCCGGGGCGCGTGCTGCTCGCGGCCGAGTCCGCCGGTCGCCGCGAGATGCTCATCGACTTGCTCTCCAAGAGTCATCTGAAGCCGCAGCTGATCGAAAGCTGGTCGGCGTTCGAAGCGGGCAACGATCGGCTCGCGATCACGGTGTCGCCGATCTCGACCGGTCTGCAGCTCGACGATCCGCCGCTTGCGATGATCGCCGAAGAACAACTGTTCGGCGAGCGCGCACGCCAGGAACGGCGCCGACGCCGGCCGGAGCGCGACCCGGAAAAGATCATCCGCGATCTCACCGACCTGCATCCTGGCTCGCCGGTCGTGCACGAGGAATACGGCGTTGGCCGCTTCGTCGGCCTCGCGACGCTCGATGTCGGCGGCCTCACCAGCGAGTTCCTGGTGCTGGAATACGCCGAAGGCGACAAGTTGTATGTTCCGGTGCAGGCGCTGGATCTGGTCAGCCGTTACACCGGTGCGCCCGCTGAACAGGCGCCGCTGCACAAGCTCGGCGGCGATGCTTGGGAGAAAGCGCGCAAGAAAGCTGCACAGCGCATTCGCGATACCGCGGCGGAACTGCTGGATTTGTATTCGCGGCGGGCTGCGCGTCAAGGTGAACAGCTGCTGGCGCCCGAAGATGATCTTCGCGCGTTCGAAGCTGCATTCAAGTTCGAAGAAACGCCCGATCAGGCGGCCGCAATTCGCGCCGTGGTCGAAGATCTCGGCAGTGGACGACCGATGGATCGCGTCGTTTGCGGTGACGTGGGCTTCGGCAAGACCGAAGTCGCACTGCGCGCCGCCTTCGTCGCGGTGCAAGCGGGCAAACAAGTCGTCGTGCTCGTGCCCACGACCCTGCTCGCTCAGCAGCACTATCAAACATTCGCCGATCGCTTTGCCGACTGGCCGGTGCGCGTCGAATCGTTGTCACGCTTCCGCACGACCAAGGAAGTCAATCAGGTCATGGAAAGCCTGGAGTCCGGCCAGACGGATATCGTCGTCGGTACGCATCGACTGCTGCAGGCCGGCGTGAAGTTCGCGCGACTGGGCCTGATCATCATCGACGAAGAACACCGTTTCGGCGTCAAGGACAAGGAGAAGCTGAAGCAACTGCGCGCCGAGGTGGACGTTTTGACGCTCACGGCAACGCCGATTCCGCGCACGTTGAACATGGCCATGGGCGGCCTGCGTGAGTTGTCTTTGATCACGACGCCACCAGTGTCGCGACTGTCGATCAAAACGTTCGTTTCGCAATGGGATACGGCAACGATTCGCGAGGCCTGTCTGCGCGAAATCCGCCGCGGCGGTCAGATTTATTTCCTGCACAACAGCGTCGATACGATCGAGAAGACGGCTCGCACGCTGGCGGAGCTCGTCCCTGAAGCTCGCATCGCCGTCGGTCACGGCCAGATGCGCGAGCGAGAGCTGGAGCAAGTGATGCTGGATTTCTATCACCAGCGCTCCAACCTGCTGGTGTGCACGACCATCGTCGAAAGCGGCATCGACGTGCCGTCCGCCAACACCATCATCATCGATCGCGCCGACAAGCTTGGGCTTGCTCAGCTGCACCAGCTTCGCGGCCGCGTCGGTCGCTCGCATCACCAGGCGTACGCCTATCTCATGACGCCGCCGCGCAATTTGATGACGGCAGATGCGGTGAAACGCCTGGAAGCGATCGAGTCGCTCGAGGACCTTGGCGCGGGCTTCACCCTCGCAACTCACGATCTCGAGATTCGTGGCGCGGGCGAATTGCTCGGCGAGGAACAGAGCGGCCAGATCCAGGAGATCGGCTACGCGCTCTACATGGAAATGCTGGAGCGCGCGGTCAATGCGCTGAAATCCGGCAAGGTGCCGCAGCTCGACCAGCCCATGCACCAGGGCCCGGAAGTCGATCTGCACTTGCCCTCGCTGCTGCCCGACGAATATCTGCCCGACGTGCATCTGCGCCTGGTGCTGTACAAGCGCATCGCTGCGGCCAAGACGAACGAGGAGCTGCGAGAGCTGCAAGTGGAAATGATCGACCGCTTCGGCCTGCTGCCCCCGCCGGCGAAGAACCTGTTCCGAATCGCCGAATTCAAACAAGCAGCCCGCAACCTTGGCCTGCGCAAAATCGACGTCGGCCCCGGCGGCGGCTCGGTGACGTTCGAAAGCGACACCAATGTCGAACCAGCCACACTCATCCGCTACGTCCAGCGCAACTCGCGCACCCATCGACTCGAGGGCGGCAACAAACTGAAGTTCACGATGAACCTGGAACAGGAGGAACTGCGCTTCACCCAGGTCGAACAACTGCTCGCCGAACTAGGCAAGGCAACACCCACTGCAGCCGAACTCGCGGCGGAAAGAGCACGAGAGAAAACCATCGCTGCCGCGGCAACGAAGACGAGCCCTCCGCAAAAGGCTCCACCCCCAAAGCCGACGGTGAGTTACAAGTCAGGATCGGGGAAGCCGCAGAAGTTCAGGCGCTAACTCACCCACCCGCGCCAGCTGGTAAACTGACACGATGAGCCATTCAGCTTTCCTCACCCGATTCGGTGCTCGTCAGCGCAAGCTGGGAGTGGTGGCATTGCTTGCAGCATTCATGTCTGTGAGCTCCGCCGTCGCCCAACAGGCCGCGCCCGTTCAGTCCTACGACGTCGAACTGGTGATCTTTCGCAATCTTGGCGGGCGGGAAACGCCGGAGAGCTGGGGCATCGAATCGGCTGGGAAGGCAGCCGAATCCTTGGATGCAATCGAGGACGACCCCTCGGAGCCGGCCGCACCTCCGATCAGCGCACAGTCAGGCGCCAGCTTCCCCGCCCTGCCCGCAGCGAAGATGAAGCTGACCGCCATCGAGGAAACATTACGTCGCAGTCGGGCTTATCAGCCGCTGGCGCACATCGGCTGGACGCAACCGGGCTACGCACGTGACGCGGCAACCTTTCTCTCGATCAACTCGCTGGTACCCGCCTCGTCGGGCCTGCAGGGCCAGATCGCGCTGTCACGCGGACGCTATCTGCATCTCACATTGGATCTGGTGTTGGATGGCTCGGTCTCGGGCGATGGCTCGAGCTATGTGCTGCGACAGACACGTCGCATGCGTAGTAACGAGCGTCACTACATCGACAGCCCGAAGTTCGGCGTGATCGCGATCATCACACCCAGCGGAGCCGCCGCGAACTGAACGGGATCAGTCGGCCTCGCGGCTGACCACGCGATTGCGCCCCAGATCCTTGGCGTCCTTCAGCGCCTTCAGCGCCATCTCATAAATGCGCTCCGGCGCCGCATCGTGCGGCGGCACCAGCGACACCACACCGCAGCTCGCCGTCACATAGCGCGACACGAGCGAACGCGGGTGATGAATGGCGAGATCTCGCACCCGACCGAGCACCGCCTCAGCGAGCTTGGAGGCTTGCGCCAGATCCAGCCCTGTCGTCACCGCCGCGATCTGATCCTCATCGAACCGACCGCACAGGTCGCTGGCGCGCCGGAAGCAGCCACTGATGACGCGGGAGATGCGCTTGAACGATTGATCCGAGCCGTTCTTGCCGAACGTTTCTTTGTAGGTGTAGTAACAATCCAGATCGAACACCAGGAAGCTCAGCCGCCGCGACTCGCGCTGGGCGAGCCCCCAATCGCGCTTCACCAGCTCATCGAAATAGGTCCGGCGCAGCAAGCCGGTGAGCTTGTCGTCACGCAGATAGGCCAGCATGGTCTGCGTGCTCAGCGCCGGATCGGTCTTCTCGCGCGACTCGGCGAGCCGCAGCCGATCGCCGCCCTCACGATGGAAACCTGCGAAGTGCGTCACATTGCCGTTGGCGTCGCGCAGCGGCTGAATGCTCACCTCATTCCAGAACATCGTGCCGTCCTTGCGGTAGTTGCGCAGCGTGGTGTGCACCGGCACCCCCTGCCGCAGCGCCGTCCGGATCTTCTCCAGACCCTCCTGTTCATGATCTTCGCCCTGCAGGAAACGCAGGTTGCGACCCTGAATGTAGTTGGCGTCGTAGCCGGTGAGCTTCTCCATGGCGGCGTTCACGAAGATGACGGGACGATCGGCGGCCCGGGCATCGCAAATGACCACGCCATCCGGGGCGGCTTCCACCAGGCTCTGCAGCAGTGTTGCGTCGACGCTCATATTTATGCATTCAACCGGAGATCGGGCCGCTCCATACAACCCTTGACCGCCCCCTCGCAGGCCTGCCAGTCGATCGAAGCGTGTAGCGCTTCCCGGGTCAATCCCGGCTTGCCGTGCAGGCGGGCCATGCGGACTTGACTTAAAGGATCCCCGCTCCCTCGCAAAGAATCGATGACCTGGAGCACACCTTGGCGATCGTTGCAGACCGAAAGCACGTCACAACCGGCCGCGAGGGCCGCTTTGGCCCGGGCCGGCATGTCACCCACGACACTGGCCCCGGCCATCGACAGGTCATCTGTGAACACCGCGCCGTCGAAACCGAGGCGGCCGCGAAGCTCGTTCTGCACCCAGCGGCGCGAGAATCCTGCCGGTTTGTCGTCAACGTCGGGGTACACGACATGGGCCGCCATGATGGCCGGCACACCGTTGTCGATCAGGCGGCGATACGGGGTGAGGTCTTCATCCATATCGACCAGCGGGCGACGGTCCACCGGCATCGCCACATGGGAGTCTGGCACCACGAAGCCGTGGCCCGGATAGTGCTTGGCGCACGCGGACATGCCCGCCTCCCGCATGCCGCCCATGAACGAGATGGCCAGCTCCGACACCGCCCGGGGATCGCGATGGAACGCTCGATCGCCGATGACGCTGCTGGCGCCGTAATCCAGATCCACGCACGGCGCGAAACTCATATCGACGCCGATCGCGCGCAGCTCGGCGGCCATGAGCCAGCCACATTGACGGGCCAGCAAACGACCCGCGAGCGGATCCAAATCATACTGCCGGCCGATCATCCGCATCGACGGCAGCACGGTAAAACCCTGGCGAAATCGCTGCACGCGACCACCTTCGTGATCGACCGTAACCAGCAGCGGCGGTGAGCGCACGGCGCGGATGTCGGCGACCAGTTGCTGGAGCTGCTCGATGCTCTCGAAATTCCTGGTGAACAGGATCACCGCGCCGACCAGCGGATGGGCCAGCAGCTCGCGATCCTCTTCGGTCAGGGTCTTGCCCTGCACATCCATCATCACCGGGCCGAGCGTCATAGTTTCACTTCACGAACAAGGCGGCCGATTCCACGTGAGCCGTATGCGGGAACATATCCATCACACCCGCGGCCTGCAGCTTATAACCATGCTCATGCACGAGAATACCCGCATCGCGCGCGAGGCTGCCGGGATGACAGGAAATATACAACACAGTGTCGGCCCCAGACTTAGCGACCACCGGCAGCACTTCTTTAGCGCCGGCGCGCGGCGGATCGAGCAGCACCTTGTCGAACTTGCCCGCCCACACGTTCGAGAACTGGCCTGAGCCGAGGCTCTCGTCGGCCAGATTGGCCGTGAAAAACTGCGCGTTTTCCAGGCCATTTCGCGCGGCGTTGTCTCGGGCTCGAGCGACCAGACTGGCCTCGCCTTCCACACCGACAACCTGCCCCGCGCGACGCGCCAGCGGCAGCGAGAAATTGCCCAGGCCACAGAACAGATCCAGAACGCGGTCATCCGGCGTGAGTGCCAGCAGCGCCACTGCCCGGTCGATCATCTGCAGGTTCAGCGGCCCGTTCACCTGAATGAAATCGGTGGGCAGAAATTGCAGCGTGAGATCGAAGGACGGCAGCCGGTACGCCAGCGGCTCGACCGGTTCCATGGGAGCGACCGTTTCGTAGCCGCCGGGCTGCAGAAACATCTGCACCGAATGCTCGCGACCGAAGCCGAGCAGCAGCGCCCGATCGGCGTCCGTCAACGGCTCGAGCACTCGTACGACCAGTGCAACTGCATTGTCCGCTACTGCAACTTCGATCTGCGGGACGCGATTGCGAACGCTCAGTGCAGTGAGCAACTCGGAGAGCGGCACGATGAGCCGATCGAGCGGCGCCTGCAGGACGTCGCATCGTTGCAGGTCGGTGATGTAGGGCGTGTTTCGCTCGCGAAAGCCAACGACGGTGCGATTCTTCTTCGGCACCCACCGAGCTGCGAGTCGTGCGCGGCGACGATAATTCCAGCTGTCAGCGCGCAGCGCCGGCAGAATTTCCTGCGGCGTAACCTTGCCGATGCGGGTCAACGAGTCCAGCAACTGCTTCTGTTTGAATTGCAGTTGCTGCTCACCCGACTGGTGCTGCAACACACAGCCGCCACACATGCCGAAATGAGGGCAGCGCGGTTCGACGCGATCGGCCGAAGGCTCGATCACTTTGAGCAAGCGGCCTTCATCGAAATTGCGACCGCGCTTGATCCTCTGCCATTCCACCAGTTCGCCCGGCAGCGCATCGTCGATGAAGACGGTCTTGCCCTCGACGTGCGCGACGCCGCGGCCTTCGTGCGACAGATCGGTGATCTTCGCCGTCTCCGGCGGCGCCGGCGCGCGCTTTCTAGCCTTTGCGCTCACGTGCTCGGCCCTTGTGAAATCACGTCCGGCGGCGGTCCCCAGGCGGCGAGGAATTCCTGGAAATGAGGCTTGCTCTGGGCAGCGAGCACCTCGCGCACCCGAGCGACCTCGCCATAGTATTCATCGCGCATCAATCGGCCGCGCATCAGCTCGAAACGCAGATAGATCAGGAAAGTATTCAACACGTCGGTTTCACAGTAGTTGCGGATCACATCGAGCTGCCCGTCCAGGTACGCATCCCAGACTTTGTCACCGCTCATGCCGAGCTTGCCCGGCAGCCCAAGCAACGTTGCCGCCGCCTGCAAGCTCACCCGTGCGCGCCCTTGGAAGCTCGACAACACATCCATGAGATCCAGATGCCGCGAGTGATAGCGGTTGAGATAGTTGTTGAAGCGGAACGACTGGTCCTCCTCGCCCGACTCCCAATAGCGAGGCGCGACGATGCCGTGCCGGAGCGCTCGATAGTGCAGCACCGGCAGATCGAAGCCGCCCCCGTTCCAGGACACCAGGTCCGGCGTGAACTTCTCGATGCCGTCGTAGAAGCGCTGGATGATCTCGGCTTCCGAGGCGCCAGGATCGCCGAGCGACCACACTTTGAACGTGTCGCGCGTGCGCAGTGCGACCGAGATCGCAACGACGCGCTGCTGTTCGTAGGAAAGGAATTCGGTACCCGACTCCTCGCGACGCTTGGCCTGCATGACATAGCCGACCTGCTTGTCGCTCAGGTCGCCCAGATCGTAGATGCGTCGGCCCAGCTCGACGTCGGGAATGGTTTCTATATCGAAAACGAAGACAGGCATGATCGCACCTCGGGTGCGCAGATAATGGGTTGCTGCTCGGGTGCGCGGTTGCTCAGGAATTCCGCCGCATCAGGATGGCCACGGCGACGACCAGCCCGGCCTCATCGGTCAGCGTGATGTGACCTTCGCCGATCCCGAGCTGCTCGCGCATCTGCTGACCGCGCTCGGACCAGATGATATCGGGCCGGCCGAGCTCGTTCGCGGCCACCCCCACGTCGCGAATCCACAGCCCGTGCCGGAAGCCGGTGCCCATGGCTTTGACGATGGCTTCCTTGGCGGCGAAACGCATGGCGAGAAAGCGGTCGGGACGAGTCTGGGCGCGATAGGCATCGGCCTCGGCGGGCATCAACAGTCGTTCCACGAAGCGCTCGCCGAACTTCTCGTGCAACCGCTGAATACGCTCGATCTGCACGACGTCGGTACCGATGCCGAAAATCATCTCCCCACGCGGGCCTGCAGCATCAGGCGCTTCATCTCGGCCACTGCCGTCGCCATGCCATGAATCAGGGCATGCGCAACGATGGCGTGCCCGATGTTCAATTCGACGATCTCGGGGATGGCGGCGATGGGCTGCACGTTGTGATAGTGCAGACCGTGCCCCGCATGCACCGTCAGCCCCAGCTTCGCGGCGTGACGGGCGGCGACTTCGATGCGATTGAGTTCCTTCGCACGATGCTCGCCAAGCGCTTCCGCATAGGCGCCGGTGTGCAGTTCGACCACGGGTGCGCCGACACGCACGGCGGCGTCCAACTGCGCGGGCTCGGGATCGATGAACAGCGAGACACGGATACCCGCATCGTTCAGACGGGTGCAGATTTTCTTCAATGAATCCTGCTGACCGAGCACGTCGAGACCGCCCTCGGTGGTGATTTCGGTGCGCTTCTCCGGCACCAGGCAGACATCCGGAGGCCGCACTTCCAAGGCGATGCGGACCATCTCATCGGTCGCAGCCATCTCCAGGTTCAGCCGCGTCTGCAGCGCGTCTTTGCACATGCGGACATCTCGGTCCTGGATATGCCGACGATCTTCCCGCAGATGGATGGTGATGCTGTCCGCGCCGGCCTGCTCGGCGATCAACGCCGCAAACAGCGGATCAGGATAGGTCGTGCCCCGCGCCTGACGCAGCGTGGCCACATGATCGACATTGACGCCGAGGTGAAGCATTTGAGAATGCTGTCATTTTCCCTTTCTCAATGCCAGCATGACTTGCCGGGAGCGCAGCTCGCGGCCGTCCAGGCAGCGGTCCAAAGCGGCGCGCAACAAGCGCCGGGCATCGGCACAGACCGCTGGGTCCGACAACTCTTCGCGCCCCAGGGACAATAGCGTTGCGCCGGAATAAACCACGGTGCTCTCGGCAATGCCTTCGACGCGCACCGGCCCCTGCTCCATCCGGTAGTGATAGGTCGCGTCCGGATCGAGCTGCGAGCCATCGTGCGCATCCCGCTCCAGCGCCAGGCCATAGCCGATGGCTTCGAGCAGGCGCTTTTCGAACAGGCGCAGCGGTCGGATCGCGTCCTCGATCTTCAACCGCTCCATGGTCTGCGAGTACAGCGCGAACACATCGGGATGGCTGTCATGCCGAGCGAACAGCTTCAGCAGCAGCTCGTTCAAGTAGAAGCCATGCACCAGCCGGTCCGCCGGCAGCGGCGTCATCGCCCCATCGAACTCGGCGCCGGTGAGCTGCCCCGCTTCGCCCCGCCCGCTCCATGAGACGAGCAAACGATTGAAGGGCTGCAGCAGCGGCAACAGCGATGCGCCCGATTTAGTGCCGCCGCGCGCGCCTCGCGCGAAGACCGACACTCGCCCGTGATCACGAGTGAATAATTCGAGAATCCGGCTCGTATCGCGATACGGCCGGTGATGCAGCACGTAAGCAGGTTGTAACTGGATGCGGCGAGCGTCGCTCACGCTGCCTCACATCTCGTATCCCAGCTGCTTCAGCGCCATCTCGTTGTCCGACCAGTTCTCCTTGACCTTCACCCACAGCTCCAGGTGCACGGGCCGGCCGAACAGGTTGGACATTTCGATGCGCGCCGAGCGCCCCACTTCCTTCAACTGCTCGCCACCCTGGCCGATGACGATGGCCTTCTGACCGGTGCGCTCGACCCAGATCACGGCGTTGACCAGCAGCCGGCCGTCTTCTTCCTTGAACTGCTCGAGGGCAACCGTGAGCCCATACGGCAGTTCCTGCCGCAGGCGCAATGTGAGTTTCTCGCGCACGATCTCGGCGGCCTGGAATTCCGGGCTGCGGTCGGTCACCTGGTCGGGCGGGAAATGCGGTGGCGACAATGGCAGGTGCCTGGCGATGATCGAGGGCAGCTCGTCGAGATTGCTCTTCTTCAGCGCCGAGAGCGGTACGACTTCCACGAAGTCGGCGCGTCGACTCAGCTCCTGAATGAACGGCAGCAGACGCTCGCGCGGCTGCACCTTGTCGACCTTGCTCAACACCAGAATGATCGGACGCTTCTGCTGCTTCAACGCTTCGAGCACGCGCTGATCCTCTTCGCTCCAGCTCAGCGACTCGACCACGAACAGATTGATATCGGCATCGGCCAGCGACGAGAGCGCGGCCCGATTCATATGACGGTTCATCGCGCGACGCGCGGCCGAATGAATGCCCGGTGTGTCGACGAAAATGATCTGATCTTCGGGCCGCGTCAGGATGCCGAGAATGCGATGACGCGTGGTCTGCGGCTTGGGGCTGACGATGCTGACCTTGCGATGGAGCAGCGCGTTCAGCAGCGTCGACTTGCCTACGTTCGGCCGGCCGACGATGGCGGCGAAGCCGCAGCGGTACGTCGTGGGAACGTCATTGCCGGTACCGGCCTCGTCCTCATCGCCGTCCACATCATCGAATTCAGGAGGATCCTCATGCATCGCGCTTACTCAACAATCGAAGGTGATCAGGGCCGAGGGGAGATTCCCTGGCTCTCGTTGAATGCTGCCAACAACAGTTGCGCGGCGGCCTGCTCGGCGCGCCGCCGGCTGGGACCGCTCGCCGACACTTTCAGGCCCAGCGAGTTGACCGAACAGCGCACCTGGAAAACCTGATTGTGCGCCTCTCCGGAGATGGATTCGACTGCGTATGAAGGCAAGGGCATTCCGCGTGCCTGCAGCGCCTCCTGCAGACGCGTCTTGGGGTCTTTGAGCTCCGCCGCGCTCGGCAGCCGATCCAGCCGCGGCGCCACCAGCCGCTCGATCACGCCGGCGGCAGCATCGAAGCCGCCGTCCAGATAGACCGCGCCGAACAGCGCCTCGAGGGCGTCGGCCAGAATGGATTTGCGTCGGAAACCGCCGGACTTCAATTCGCCAGAGCCCAGCCGCAACTGGCTGCCCAGGTCGATCTCCGCGGCGATCACGGCCAGCGCCTCGCCGCTTACCAGGCTGGCGCGGAAGCGGGACAGGTCGCCTTCGTCGGCGGTTGCGAACTCATGGAACACGAGCTTCGCGACGACGCAGTTGAGAACCGCGTCGCCGAGGAACTCCAGGCGCTCGTTGTGCGAGCCGCCGGCACTGCGGTGGGTGAGCGCCGACTCGAGCAAAGCCGGGTCGCGGCACTCGTATCCAAGCTTGTCACGCAGCCATTGGGAAGCAGTCTTCAATGCAGATCAGGCCTTAAGTCCCCGCCAGGCCGCCGCCCGTGACGACCGTCTTGTCGAAGTCGACAACCAGCGAGATGTTCGAGATGAAGGGCGCTTCGGCACGATACCAGGCGCGCATGGAGTAGCCGGCGCCCTGACGCTTGATCTCGATGTCCTTCGGATCGAGGCTCTGGATGTCCTCGACCGCCCAGCGACGCCCGAGCGCCGAGCGCAGCATCTGGGGAGATCCGCCCGCCTCCTCCTTGGCTGTCTGTTCCATCGCCCGGACCACCGCCAGATATTCCATGTACAGAGGAAACACCCGGATCGCGCCATACAGACCGAAACCGATGATGGCGACGATGATCACCATGCCGACCACAGTGGCGCCACGCTGACGGGAACGCATGCTCGGAAACTCCGTTAAACAGGCCGGATACAGGCCAGCATGGCGCGAAAGATACTCCAATCAGTGAATTGGAGTGCCGATCCGTTCCCAGATTGGCGCATTCGGCAGGTCCCAGTTGAGCCAGATCCGGACCGCCTTGCCGACCAGGTTGCGCTCCGGCACGAAGCCGACATCGAAGAACCGGCTGTCCTTGCTGTTGTCCCGGTTGTCGCCCATGAAGAAGTAATGCCCGGCGGGCACGATCTCGTCGTATTCCCGCCCCTCGCCGTCGTATCGGTCGCGCAGGTACAGCACGGAATGATCGACCTTGCCGAGGTGCTCGGTCGCAAGCGTCGCGCCGATCACGCCGTGGCCCGTGTAGGTGCCGTTCAACTCGGTCGGCACGCGCTCGCCGTTGATGTACAGGTTCTGCCCGCGCACCACGATGTGGTCGCCCGGCAGCCCGACCAGCCGCTTGATGTAGTTGGTCGCCGGGTCCTTCGGCAGCCGGAACACGATTACGTCGCCACGCTGCGGAGTGCCGATAGGAACGATCTTGGTATTGAGCACCGGCAGGCGCAGACCGTAGGAGAACTTGTTGACGAAGATGAAGTCGCCGTCGAGCAGCGTCGGCATCATCGAATCGGAGGGGATGCGGAACGGCTCGAACAGAAAGGAGCGGATCAGCAGCACGATCAGGATGACGGGAAAGAACGAGCGCGCGTACTCCACCACCATCGGCTCGCGAATGTTTTCCGGCGCGACGCCTTTGGCGCCGGCCGTGGCGACACGCTGCGGTTTGAAGGCCAGCGAGTCGATAGCCCAGATCAGGCCGGTCAGCAAGGTTGCTGCGACCAGGATGAAAGAGAAGTCGAAGATCATGCTTTGTCCACTTATTCTTTCTTGGCCTTGCCCACCTGAAGAACGGCCAGGAACGCCTCCTGCGGGATCTCCACCGAGCCTACCTGCTTCATGCGCTTCTTGCCTTCCTTCTGCTTCTCCAGCAGCTTGCGCTTGCGCGAGATGTCGCCGCCGTAGCACTTGGCGAGGACGTTCTTGCGCAGCGCCTTCACACTCGCGCGAGCGACGATGTGACTGCCGATCGCCGCTTGAACCGCGATCTCGAACTGTTGCCGGGGAATCAGTTCCTGCATCTTGTCGACCAGCTCGCGACCGCGGTGATAGGCGTTATCGCGATGCACGATCAGCGACAGCGCATCCACGCGATCGCCATTGATCAGCACGTCCAGCCTCACCAGCGGCGCGGTTTCGAAACGATTGAACTCGTAGTCGAACGAGGCGTAGCCGCGGCTCACCGATTTGAGCCGATCGAAGAAGTCGAGCACCACCTCGGCCATCGGCATTTCATATTGCAGAGACACCTGAGCACCGACATAGAGCATCTTGGTCTGCTTGCCGCGCTTCTCGGTACACAGCGTGATCACGGCGCCGACGTATTCCGGCGGCAACAGGATGTTTGCTGTGATGATCGGCTCGCGCAGATCCTCGATTTCATTGCTCGGCGGCAGCTTCGAAGGGTTGTCGACGTTGATGATGGTGCCGTCGGTCTTCAGGATCTCGTACACCACCGTCGGCGCGCTGGTGATCAGATCCAGGTTGTATTCACGTTCCAGCCGCTCCTGCACGATATCCATGTGCAACAGGCCCAGGAAGCCGATGCGGAAGCCGAAACCGAGGGCCGTGGAGACTTCCGGCTCGTAGTGCAGAGCCGAATCGTTGAGCTTCAACTTGGCGAGCGCGTCTCTGAAGTTCTCGTAATCGTCGGACTGCACCGGGAACAAACCGGCGAACACGCGCGGCTGCACCTGCTTGAAGCCCGCCAGCGGCTCGCTGGCAGGACGATTGTCGAGCGTGATGGTGTCGCCGACCGGCGCGCCATTGATCTCTTTGATGCCGGCGATGACGAAGCCCACGTCGCCCGTCTCGAGCGTTTCGCTCGCCGTGGACTTGGGCGTGAAGCGACCGAGCTTGTCGACCGTGTGGGCACGGCCCGTCGACCACATGCGAATCTTCTGGCCCGTGCGCAGCGAGCCGTTCACCACGCGCACCAGCGACACGACGCCGACGTAATTGTCGAACCACGAGTCGATGATCAGCGCCTGCAACGGCGCGTCCGGATCGCCCTTGGGCGGCGGAATGCGCGCGATGAGCTGCTCGAGCAACTCCGCCACGTTCTCACCGGTCTTGGCGCTGACGCGCAACGCATCGTCCGCCTCGATGCCGATGATCTCCTCGATCTCCTTGATCACACGGTCCGGCTCGGCCGAGGGCAGATCGATCTTGTTGAGCACGGGCACCACTTCGAGGCCCTGCTCGATGGCGGTGTAGCAGTTCGCGACGCTCTGCGCCTCGACGCCCTGGGCCGCATCCACCACCAGCAGCGCGCCTTCGCACGCCGCCAGGGAGCGCGACACCTCATAGGAGAAGTCCACGTGGCCCGGGGTATCGATCATGTTCAGCCGATAGGTCTGGCCGTCGTGCGCTTTGTAGCGCAGCGACACGCTCGTCGCCTTGATGGTGATGCCGCGTTCGCGCTCCAGATCCATGGAGTCGAGCACCTGCGCCTCCATCTCGCGCTTCTCCAGGCCCCCGCAGAGCTGGATGAAGCGATCGGCGAGCGTGGACTTGCCATGATCGATATGGGCAATGATCGAGAAGTTGCGGATCAGCTTCATCTGCAAGGGCTTGTAATTGCTGGCCGGGGGACTGGCCGGCGGGCGCGGATTATAGCGGGGTTGGCTCGCGGCGGTGGGCGTATCAGAGCCGGGCGGCTAGCCGACGATGGTCCTGACCCGTCCCCGGTCCAGGCGGTAATCGCAGACGAAGTCGCCATCGGCCAGCAGGACTGGCACCCGATGGCCGTATTTACGCACCAATTCCGGGTCGCCGTCGACATCGACCACGCTGACCCGGGCGGCCTCGGCGGGACTCAATTCCTCGGCCAGCTCGGTAAGCAGTTGCTCGCAAAGGCTGCACTCGGCGCGGCTGAGCACCGTCCAAGTGGTCATTGCTGCTGGGGCGGCGCGGTGGGAGGCTGACTCGGGGCTTGCGCAGTGGGCGGCGGCGCGGGCGTGGGTGCGCTCTTCGCCTCTTCCTTGGTGACGCTGGCGGCAATCGCCTCCAGGGTCACTGGCGGCACTTCGCCTACAGCCGTGACCTGATGACCGTCCATTGCACGGGAGAAGGCAAAAGCCGCGCCTACCTTGGCCAGGCCACGGATCGGCTGCGCCTGCGGATCGGCCGGCTCGATGAACACCGACACCGACGCCAGGCCATCCGAGTACACCAGGTGCTGCACTGGCACGTTGGAGCCGGCCATCAATTGAATGCGCCACGCCGTCAGTCGGAAGCCCGCGGGCAGGCGAATCACGCCCCACCCTCCGACCTGACCGGCAGCCAGCTGCGGCTGCGCGTCCTGCCGGATCCAGCGAAAACCTTCGCCGGAAATCGATGGCTTGAGACTGTCGGCGGGAATACGGTCGCGGAAGTTCAGCTCCGCGAACAGGATCTGCTCGATGACATTGCCTTCGCGATCGCACAGCTGCGACTTCAGCGGCATCGCGGTTTCATCATCCAGCCACAGGCGATAGCCGTAACGGAACTGGTCGCGCGGCGTGACATTGATGATCTGCGTGCGACGGCCCAGCGCCTTGGTGAACGGGCCGCGCTCGATGTTGTAGTGAGCTTCGAGCTCCTCGTTGTACGCCGGCACAGCGGCGAGCAGCGTGTTGTCGTCGGTGCGCTTTTCCACCAGCACCGTGCGCCGGTCCGGCAGATAGCAGATCACCTCGGTCTGATTGCGGATGATCTCGCGCCCACTGCCGTCGAGCGACACCAGCCGCTCGGTCACCTTGCCCTTGTCGACCCGGTGATAGATGCGCATCGACTCACGGCGCGAGTCGCGCATATGGAAGAAGCGGCCTTCGTAGTTGCGAGTTGCGAGCGCCTCCGACATGCGCTCGAGCCACTGGCGGGCTTCACGATCCGCGGCGTTCGCCGTGGAAACCACCGCCAGCAACGTGGCGATCAGACCGACCGGCCAGAAGAAGTGGCGCGCTGTGACCATCAACGTTCCGAAACCTCGTCATCGCCGATGGAAATCTTGACTTCGACTTCGCCGGACTCGAGCGCGTCGACCTCATTGTCGTTGGTCAACACGCCGCTCAACACCGAGCGACGGCCCAGCTGCGAGGAATATTCACTGTGTGCGACCACGTAATTGGTCAGGCGCGTTTCGGGGATGAAAGCGGACTGGCTCGTAGAGGTCGGCACCACGTAGCTCGTTTCCGCATCCGAGGCGATACCAGGTTCGTTCGCGGCAGGCTGATTGGCCGCGATCAAGGGCGTGCCCACGGCGCCAAGATCCGATTGAACAGCCGGCTGCATCGTGAGTACGGCAACCGCTGCGACACCGGCGGCAATGGCCATGCCGGCTGCGGGACGCAGATAGCGGACGACAGCGGGAGAAATCAGAGGGGCGTGCTCGGTGACGGCCGTCTGCCGGGCCACCTTGGGACGCGCCATCGGCATCGGTGTCTGGGCCGGGGCCGGCTCCGCGGCGACCGCAGCCATGACTTTGCTGGCGAAATCCCGGGAAGCGACCGCAGGTCGCTCGGCTCGCATCGCCTCGCCGATCAGCGAGTAGCGACCGATGGAAGCGCGCAGATCAGCCTCCCGCCCCACCCGCTTCAACAGCAGGTCGAGCTCCGCCGGCGGCAGTTCGCCGTCCAGGCAGGCAGAAAGCTGTTCATTCAGAGCATCCGTCATGCTGTCACCACGATGGTCATCGCCACCCAATTTGCCACAACTCAACGCCCGTCGGACGACTCAACCGCTCAATCGAGGAGCGGCTTGAGTTTTTTATCGATGGCCTCGCGCGCCCGGAAGATCCGCGACCGCACAGTGCCCACCGGGCAATCCATTGCTTCGGCAATCTCCTCGTACGACAGCCCTTCCAACTCGCGCAGCACGATCGCCGTACGCAGGTCTTCGGGCAGTTGCTCCATGGCCTCCTCGACCACGGAACGAATCTCGTCCGTCAGCAGCACTCCTTCGGGAGTGTCCGCTTCCTTCAACTTCGCGTGCCGGTCGTACTGCTCCGGATCCTGCAGATCCAGATCGAAGTCCACCGGCCGCCGCCGCTGCGACACCAGCGCATTCTTCGCAGTGTTGATCGCGATCCGATACAACCATGTATAGAACGCGCTGTCGCCGCGAAAGGATGCCAACGCCCGATACGCCTTGAGGAACGCCTCCTGGGCTACGTCCTCGGCTTCGGCGGCATCGTTGACGAAACGGCCCACCAGCTTCAACACGCGGTGCTGATACTTCAGCACCAGCAGATTGAACGCGGTCTGGTCGCCGGCCTGCACGCGCCGGACCAGTTCCTGGTCGGTGTCGTCCGCGGTAGTCGGCTCGGTCGTCAAGCGCCCGCTCCCTGCCCGTCTGGCGGAAGCGCGCTCATCGGCAACGCTACAACTGCCCTCATAGACTGATGAGGCGCGGGAAAGTTCGCCGCGACATAAGCGTTGCTGAACGTTTGCTGAGCGATTGCGTGACGGCGTTCAAAAGTCATGGTCACGCACCGATAAAACGAGTCTGAATCGGCTCGCGGCAGACCGATTCCAGTCGCAAACGCACGCCCAGACGGCGAAATTGCGCGGGTAGTACGTCGCCCTTCACGATCAGCATCGAGCGACGTCCGGAATTCGTGTGCCACCGAAGCCACAGCCAGCCCCGGCCGACACGCGAGTCGGCGGACAACGTTGCAGGAATATTTTCCCGAGTACCGCTGGCGAGCAACCACCGGCCATCGGACAACCAGCTGACAGCCGTCAGTCGCTCGGCACCGCCAAGCCATCCTTGCCTCCATAAACCGAGCCCGATCAGGGCGGCGGCGACTCCAAAGAACACCGTGGCAAAGCCCGGCGAGAGGGGCACGAGCATGGCGGACGCCGCTACGCCCAGCAGCCCGAGCACGCCCAGCCACCGCTCGTAGCGGCGGCTGCGAACGTCAAGCGTCAGCGTCGGGGTTGCGGAGTACGGCAATGACATGCGCCCAATCCGGATCGTCCGGGACCTCTCGTTGCACTACGTAGGCGAACAGCTGCGGGTCTGGCGCCTCGAGCAATGCTACGAAGGCCTGTTGTTCGGCAGCCGGGGCGGAAGGATACCGTTCCTTTAGATAGCGTTCGAGCAGCACATCCAACTCGCGCATGCCCCGCCGGCAGCGCCAGCGGAGCTGTCCCACGGTCGGATGCGTGCCCATCAGTGCCGCCGCTCGGCGATCTTCTTCTTGATCTCGGCGATGGCCTTGGCCGGATTCAGGTCCTTCGGGCAGGCCTCGGTGCAGTTCATGATGGTGTGGCAGCGATACAGCTTGAACGGATCTTCCAGCGCATCCAGGCGCTCGCCGGTCGCCTCATCGCGGGTATCCACGATCCAGCGATAGGCCGCCAGCAACGCCGCCGGTCCCAGGTACTTATCGCCGTTCCACCAGTAGCTCGGGCACGAGGTGGAGCAACATGCGCACAGAATGCAGGCTGCCGGACGGTCGATCTTCTCCTGATCTTCCTTCGACTGCAGGCGCTCGCGATCCGGCGGCGCCGGCGTGCGGGTCTGCAGCCACGGCTTCACCGACGCGTACTGCGCATAGAAGTTGGTGAGATCCGGCACGAGGTCTTTGATCACCGGCATGTGCGGCAGCGGAGAGATCCTCACCGTGCCCTTCACATCTTCGGTGGCGCGCGTGCAGGCGAGCGTATTCACGCCGTCGATGTTCATCGCGCACGAGCCGCAGATGCCTTCGCGGCACGAGCGACGGAACGTCAGCGTCGGATCGATCTCGTTCTTGATCTTGATCAGAGCGTCGAGAACCATCGGGCCGCAGCTCGCCATGTCCACTTCATACGTGTCGTAGCGCGGGTTCTGGCCCGACTCCGGATCGAAGCGGTAGATGCGGAACGACCGCACGTCCTTGGCTCCCGCCGGCGCCGGATAGGTCTTGCCGACACCGATCACCGAGTTCTTGGGAAGACGGAATTGCGCCATGATCAGTACACCCTCGCCTTCGGCGGAACGACCTCTACGTCATCGGTCAGTGTGTTCAAGTGCACGGGCCGGTAGTCGAGCGACACCTTGCCCTGCGGATCCACCCACGAGAGGGTGTGCTTCATCCAGTTCACGTCGTCGCGCTCGGGGTAGTCCTCGTGGGCATGCGCGCCACGGCTTTCCTTGCGGTTCTCGGCGGAGAAGATGGTGGCCACGGCCTGGCTGCGCAGGTTGTCGAGTTCCAGCGTTTCGATCAGGTCGGTGTTCCACACCATGCCGCGATCGCTGACATTGACCTCCTCGAACGACTTGAACACTTCCTGCATCTTCTGCACGCCCTCGATGAGCGACTCGGAAGTGCGGAACACGGCCGCGTGGTTCTGCATCACGCGCTGCATGTTCAAGCGAATGTCCGCGGTCCTCAACGAGCCCTTGGCGTTGCGGAACTTGTCGATGCGGCTGAGCGCGAGGTCACCCGCGTCCTTCGGCAACGGACGATGTCGGGTATTGGGTTTGACGACCTCCGCGGCATAACGCGCGGCTTCGCGACCGAACACCACCAGGTCGAGCAGCGAGTTGGAGCCCAGGCGATTTGCGCCGTGCACCGACACGCAGGCCGCCTCGCCCACCGCCATCAAGCCCGGCACGACGGAATCGGGATTGCCGTTCTTCATCGTGACCACTTCGCCATGGTAGTTCGCCGGGATACCGCCCATGTTGTAGTGAACGGTCGGCAGCACCGGAATCGGCTGCTTGGTCACATCGACACCGGCGAAGATCTTCGCCGTCTCGGCGATGCCCGGCAGACGCTCGTGAATCACTTCGGCGCCAAGGTGCTCGAGGTGCAGATAGATATGATCTTTGTCGGGACCCACGCCGCGGCCTTCGCGAATCTCCATGGTCATCGAACGGCTGACCACGTCGCGCGAGGCGAGATCTTTCGCGTTCGGCGCATAGCGTTCCATGAAACGCTCGCCCTGCGAGTTGCGCAGAATGCCGCCCTCGCCACGCACGCCTTCGGTGATCAGACATCCGGCGCCATAAATACCGGTCGGATGGAACTGCACGAACTCCATGTCCTGCAGTGGCAAGCCTGCGCGCAGCACCATGCCGCCGCCATCACCCGTACAGGTGTGCGCCGACGTACAGGAGAAGTAGGCGCGGCCGTAGCCGCCCGTCGCGAGAATCGTCTGATGACCCAGGAAACGATGCAGCGTGCCGTCCGCCATGTTGATGGCGACGACGCCGCGGCACTCGCCGTTCTCCATGATCAGGTCGACCGCGAAATATTCGATGAAGAACTGCGCTTCGTGGCGCAGTGCCTGTTGATACAACGTGTGCAGCATCGCGTGACCGGTGCGGTCCGCCGCAGCGCACGTGCGCTGCGCAGTGCCCTTGCCGAAATGCGTGGTCATGCCGCCGAACGGACGCTGATAGATGCGGCCGTCGTCGGTGCGCGAAAACGGCACACCGTAGTGCTCCAGCTCGATCACGGCGTCGGGAGCTTCTTTGCACATGAACTCGATGGCGTCCTGATCGCCGAGCCAGTCCGACCCCTTGACGGTGTCGTACATGTGCCAGCGCCAGTCGTCCTCGCCCATGTTGCCGAGCGCGGCGCTAATGCCACCCTGCGCGGCCACCGTGTGACTGCGCGTCGGAAACACCTTCGTCACGCACGCGACCGACAAGCCGGAATGCGCCAGGCCGAAAGTCGCGCGCAGGCCCGCGCCGCCGGCGCCGACGACTACAACGTCGTAGTTGTGATCGATGAACTGATAGGCGCTCATGCCGCGCTCCCAAAGGCAATGCGCAGCACGGAGAAAATGCCGAGAGCGCCGAGAAGGTAATGAATGAACTGCAGAACGATCTTGGTGGCGATCTTGGCGCCGTGGCTGGCGACATAGTCCTCGACCACTTCCTGCACACCCAGCATCGAGTGATATACCGTCGTGCCGACCAGCAACGAGAGCAGCACCGCATTCACGGGCGCCGCAATCCAGGCCGCGACCGTGTCATAGCCGAGGTCCGGCAGGCGCACCAATGCAAACACGAACCACAGGCTGAGCAGCACCAGCGCCGCCGATGAGACACGCAGCGCCCACCAGTGACCGACGCCCTCGCCCGCCGCGCCCAATCCCAGAACCCGTCCTACCGGACTGCGCAGACTCATACTTCACCCCGGCTCAGCACGATCCACAACAATGCAGTCAACGCCACCGCGCCCAGGAATGCGACCCAGCCGCTCAGACGAGCCTGCTTCTTCTCGAAGCCATGGCCCGTGTCCCACACCAGGTGACGCACGCCATTCAACAAGTGGTAGAAGAACGCGAACGAGAATCCCACCAGCAGCGCTTTGACCAGCGGATTGGCGAACACCGCCTGCGCGTCTGCATACGCTTCGGCGCCGCCGGCGGCCGCGACCAGCCAGTAAACAAACAACAGCAAACCGACGCTGAGCGCGCAGCCGGTGACCCGATGCAGGATCGATAGCGTATTGGTGTACTGCCATCGATACATCATGAACGGCGACAGCGGTCGCTCGTACTGGGGTTTGCTCATGTGAGGTGTGGCCTCGAGTTAGGACAAGCGGATCAAAAATCGATGCAGCGGCCGGCTTTTTCCCAATCGCCAAAACGCGTCGGCTCCGGCCCGTCGCGACCGCCGATTTCTTTCGGCGCGACGTTCTCGCTGGCGGAACCTGTAGCGCGCGGCTCGGTCCCTTTGGTGGTGGCAGCCGAGACGTCCGCGCCCGAGCCTTCGGCTCCAGCGTGAGAATCTGGCCGCAAATTTGTATCTGCCATTGAACCGGACGATGATGGCGGTAACCGTTCGAACGGCCGGTAGTTTGCCAGAAGCCCCCCAGGCCCGGAACGGTGCGCTGTTCGTTTGTGACGAGGCTTGATTTCGGATTTCACGAATGTCTGTCCCTATTTATGCCCCGGCCAGCGCTGGCCCCGACGTAAGCCCCTTGCGAGGCCTCGCCGCGATCATGGTGACCGGCGCGGACGCGCGCACTTATCTGCAAGGCCAGCTGACGGCCGATCTGGACAAGCTCGTTACGAATCGAGTGCAGCTGGCCTGCTGCAACTCTCCACAGGGCCGAGTGCAAGCCGTGTTCTGGATATTGGCTCGAACCGACGGCCTTGCAATGGTGCTGCCGGCGGCGCTGGTGGATAGCACGGTGGCGCGACTGCGCAAGTATGTACTTCGGGCCAAAGCAAAGATCGAACCGGCCAGCGCTCTGCAGGTCGGTGTAGTACCGCGCTCCGCCCTGCCCGCCGATGTAACTTTGCCTGAAGCCGGCTCACACCACGAAATCGGCGGCGTGAGCTATTTCACGTTGCCTGGCGTCGACGATGTTCTGGTGCTTGGCGCGCTTTCCGCCGCACCGGACGCGGCCCGCGAACATCAGTGGCATTTGTCACAAGTGCGCGCTGGCCTGCCGCAGGTCTATCCAGAAACTCACGAAGCCTTCGTGGCGCAGATGTTGAACATCGACCTGCTCGGCGGCGTGAGCTTCGAGAAAGGCTGCTACACCGGCCAGGAAATCATCGCCCGCGCTCATTTCCGCGGCACGATCAAACGACGGATGTTTCTATTTCACAGCCCGGGGCCCGCGCCTGTTCCTGGGACGAGAGTGTTGGCCGGGGAGCAACACGCAGGCGATGTGGTCGACGCCGCTGCCACTGATGATGGAAGCGAAGTCCTCGCGGTCATCAGTTTGGCACAGCTCAACAGTGAGCTCCGCATCGATGGCCAGGATGGCTCACTTCGGCGGGTGCCGATGCCGTATTCGCCGGAATAAGAGGTTTGGCAGGGAAGAAAACGAAAGATGAGTCGTTTGCGCCCTTAATGTAAGTGGGCGGCCGCCCAGCCCTCACCAGTTTTTCGCCTGCCGGCGCGCACGAAGCCGACATTTCCTGCAGTAACGCCGAATGCCCCTTTCCCCTTTCCTCTCGCGCCCGAGCGAAGCGCAGGGCGCCCGCGGAGCGCGCGCGAAGCGCTGCTTGAGCCGCGCATCTTCGAGCTGGGGCGTAGGTGGGGGTCTCGGGAAGTTCGCAACCACCGTGACTCTCAGCCCGACGCCATTCGAGCAAACCGTTGCACGTTGGCAGTACCTCTGCCGACGCGCGCTGCAGCTCGCAGCGCGTTAGCGCGCAGCGAGCGACACCGCCGGTGAATCCGCCACTGACCAAATCGTGCGGCAGCCATCGAGGCAAAGCCCGCAACAGTGAAGACGCTCGCGAGTTTCCCGAGACCCCCACCTGCGCCCCGGCTCTGCCGACAGGCTGCGCGCAACCGCGTTAGCGACAGCGCGCAGCCCCCGAAGGCCAACGCGTCAGCGCAAGTAGCTCAAGCCTCAGGCCGCATGTAAGGGAACAAGAGAACGTCCCGAATCGAAGGAGAGTTGGTGAACAACATCACCAGTCGATCGATACCGATGCCCAGGCCCGCAGTCGGTGGCAAACCGTATTCCAGCGCGCGGATGTAATCGGCGTCGTACTGCATCGCCTCTTCATCTCCCGCCGTCTTGCGCGCCAGCTGGTCTCTGAAGCGCTGCGCCTGATCCTCGGGATCGTTCAGCTCGGAGAAGCCGTTTGCAATCTCGCGCCCGCCGATGAAGAACTCGAAGCGGTCCGTGATGAACGGATCCGAGTCGTTGCGCCGTGACAGCGGCGACACTTCGGTCGGATAGCCGTAAACGAACGTCGGCGCGAGCAGCCGATGCTCGGCGGTCTTCTCGAAGATCTCGATCTGCAGCTTGCCCGGCCCATCGCCCTGCCCGTACGGAACGCCGAGCTTGTCGCAGTGAGCGCGCAGGTAGTCGACATCGCGCAGCTTCGAGCGCTCGATGCCCGGATTGAAATGCACGACCAGGTCCTCGACCGTCACGCGACGGAACGGCTGACCGAAGTCGAACACCTCGCCCTGATACTCGATCTGCCGCTTGCCGAGAATGGTGTCGCACAGGCCCTGACACATCCGCTCGACCAGGTTCATGAGATCGGTGTAGTCCGCGTACGCCTGATACAACTCGAGCATCGTGAACTCGGGGTTGTGCCGGGTCGACACGCCTTCGTTACGGAAGTTGCGATTGATCTCGTACACGCGTTCGAAGCCACCGACCACCAGCCGCTTCAGATACAGCTCCGGTGCGATACGCAGATATAGATCGATGCCGAGCTGGTTGTGATGCGTGACGAACGGCTTCGCCACCGCGCCTCCCGCGATCGCCTGCATCATCGGCGTCTCGACCTCGAGGAAGTCGAGCGCATCGAGGAAGTCTCGCAGGTACTTCACGATCCGCGTGCGTGTCTTGAACGTCTGCCGGCTCTCGGGGCTGACGATCAGATCGACGTAACGCTGCCGATAGCGCGTTTCCTGATCCGCCAGGCCATGCCACTTGTCCGGCAGCGGCCGCAGCGACTTCACCAGCAGGCGCAGCTTCTCGACCTTGACCGACAGCTCGCCCGTCTTGGTGATGAACAGCGTGCCCTCGGCACCGAGCACATCGCCGACATCCCAGGTCTTGAATTCGTCGTAGATCGCGCCGAGCGCCGCGCTCTGGATGAACAGCTGAATCTCGCCGCTGCGATCCGCGATCTTCGCGAAGCTCGCCTTGCCCATGACGCGCTTGACCATCATGCGGCCGCCGACCTTCACACGCACCGTGTTCTGGTCGAACCACGCGGGGTCGCGATCGCCGTAAGCCGTCAGCAGCTGATCCGCCAGCGCGTCGCGACGGAAATCGTTGGGGAAGCCGTTGGCGCCGGCGCCGCGCAGTTTGTCGAGCTTGGCGCGACGTTCCGCGATCAGCTTGTTCTCATCGGCCGCTTCGGCCGCCGGCGCTTGGGTCGCGCCGGGAGCCTTGGTGTTTTCAGACATGTGTTTACAGACCCTGCTTCAGGCTCGCTTCCAGGAACGGATCGAGATCGCCGTCGAGCACCTTGTCGGTGGCGCCGACTTCAACATTGGTGCGCAGATCTTTAATGCGCGACTGATCGAGCACATAGGAACGAATCTGGTTGCCCCAGCTCACATCGGACTTGGCGTCCTCGAGCACCTTGGCCGCCGCGTTGCGCTTGTTCACTTCCAGCTCATACAGCTTGGCCTTGAGCATCTTCATCGCCTTGTCGCGATTCTTGTGCTGGCTGCGCTCGGCCTGACAGGCCACCACGATGCCGGTCGGCACGTGCGTGATGCGCACCGCCGATTCGGTCTTGTTGACGTGCTGACCGCCGGCGCCGCTCGAGCGGTAGACGTCGGTCTTCAAGTCCGCGGGATTGATGTCGATCTCGATGTCGTCATCGATTTCCGGCGAAACGAATACCGACGCGAACGAGGTATGCCGGCGCGCGTTCGAATCGAACGGCGATTTGCGGACCAGGCGATGAACGCCGGTCTCGGTGCGCAGCCAGCCGTAGGCGTAGTCGCCGCTGAAGTTGATGGTGCAGCTCTTGATGCCGGCCACTTCGCCATCGCTCACGTCGACGACTTCGGTCTTGAAGCCGCGCTGATCGCCCCAGCGCAGATACATGCGCATGAGCATGCTGGCCCAGTCCTGCGCCTCGGTGCCGCCGGCGCCGGCCTGGATGTCCAGGAAGCAGCTGTGGGGGTCCATCTCGCCCGGAAACATGCGCTGGAATTCCAGCTTCTTCACGTACGCATCGAGCTCGGCGACATCCCGCTCCACGTCGGCGATGGCGCTGGGCTCGTTTTCGGCGACCGCCATGTCCAGCAGCTCGCTGGCGTCGGTCAGGCCCTGGGTGACCTTATCGAGCGTCCCCACCACCTGCTCCAGGCGCGCACGCTCGCGGCCAAGCTCCTGGGCTCGGTCGGGCGTATTCCAGATGGCAGGATCTTCCAACTCGCGGCTTACTTCCGCGAGGCGCTCGCTCTTGGTGTCGTAGTCAAAGAAACCTCCTGAGCGCCCCGCTGCGCTCGGTGAGGTCTTCGATGGCACGGCGAATGGGATTGGTTTCCATGACTTTGCGGATGGCGTCGAACGCGGGCAATTCAATTGCGGGAGGCGGATCCTAGCAAAATCGGGGGCTCAAAGGACGCGCAAATACTCCACGACCAGCTGCAGGCGCTCCGAGCCGTTGTACCTGTTCACATCCAGGCGGTAGGCCAGCTCCACTCGGGAATCGGGTTGCACGTGCGGAGCGTCATCGTGATCGAAGTGGCGGAACGCGATGGCCTCGCAGCTCGCCGCCCCGGTCGGCCCATCGCCGGCCACGCTGCGTACCTCCAGCTTCAAGTGCCGCTCACCCAGAATGCGTACGTTGCGCACCTCGAAACAGCCATCGAACATCGGCTCGGGGAAATTCTGGCCCCACGGCCCAGCTTGCTGCAGCAGCCGCGCGATATCGATCGTCAGTTCCTCGTGGTGCAGACTGCCGTCGGAGTGCACGATGCCGATGGTGTCGTCGATGCTCATCCAACGACGCACCTCGGCGTCGAACTCGGCGCGGAAGGTATCGAGTGTCGCGGCCGGCAAGGTCAGCCCCGCCGCCATCGCGTGGCCGCCGAATTTCTCGATCAACCCCGGGTGGCGGGTCGCGACCGCATCGAGCACGTCGCGAATGTGCACGCCTGGAATCGAGCGCGCCGACCCCTTCAACATATCTGCATCCGCTCGAGCGAGCGCGATCACGGGACGGTTGACCCGCTCTTTGACGCGCGAAGCCACGAGCCCCACGACGCCCTGGTGCCAGGACTCATCGAACAGACACAGACCGAGCGGCAGCTGCGGATCTTCGGCGCGCATGTCCGCAATCGCCATCAGCGCTTCCTGCTGCATCTGCAGCTCCAGCTCCTTGCGATCGCTGTTCAACTGCGTCAGCCGCGCCGCCAGCATCCGCGCCATGTTCGGATCGTCGGTCAGCAAACATTGAATGCCGATCGACATGTCGTCGAGCCGGCCCGCCGCGTTCAGACGCGGGCCGATCTGGAATCCTAGATGCGCCGCGACCACCTGCGATGGAATGCAATTCGCCGCCTCGGCGAGCGCGTGAATGCCGGCGACACAGCGGCCCGCACGAATACGCCGCAAGCCCTGATGGACCAGCACGCGATTGTTTCTATCGAGCGGTACGAGATCCGCCACCGTGCCGAGCGCGACGAGATCGAGCAGATCCGACACTGGCGGCGGGTTCGTGCACAAGCCCCGCTCCTGCATCGCTCGCGTCAGCGCGGCCATCAGATAAAACGCGACGCCGACGCCGGCGAGCGCCTTGCTCGGGAACGTATCTCCCGGCGCGTTCGGATTCACGATGGCATTGGCCGCCGGCACTGTCGCAGGCGCGAGATGATGATCGGTAATCAATGTTTCGATGCCCAGGGCGGTGGCCGCGGCCACGCCGGCATGACTGGAGATACCGTTGTCGACGGTGACGATCAGCCCCGGTTTGCTCTGCGCCGCCAGCTGCACGATCTCCGGCGTCAGGCCATAGCCATACTGAAACCGGTTCGGCACCAGGAAGTCGACTCGCTCGAAGCCGAGCCGTCGCATCTGGCGCACCACCAGCGCCGTGCTGGTCGCGCCATCGGCATCGAAATCTCCGACGATCACGATGCGGCTGCCACGACGAAAATGCGCGCAGAGCAGCTCGACCGCAGCGTCGACGCCACCGAGACGACTGACCGGAATCAATCGCGCCAGCCCCAGATCGAGATCGTCGGCTGCGCTCACGCCGCGATTGGCATACAGGCGCTTGAGCAAGGGGTGCAGATCGCCCGGCAGCGTGATCGCCTCACGCGCCTCGCGGCGACGAATCGTGCGATTCAGCATGGGATCCAATTCGCCGGCGAGGAGTCTCGACGCCAGAATTTGAACAGGGCGGCGCGGTCGGTGACGACCTGCCAACCTTCGAACATCACGAGGAGCTTTGCGATCGAGCCACTCTTCAACGCACGACTCAGCGGCGCGAGCCACTGCGTCTCCAGCACCTCCGCACTCGCGACATCGATGCAGGCCACCGTCGGCCCGTCGATCTGAGCAACCAGGGAAGCGGCGTCCGCGGGCTGCGATTTCACCGGTCGATCGTGCAGTCGATACATTCCACGCAAATAAACATCCTCGCCGCAGGCGGCGGGCAATGGCGCGCTGGATTCAGCGCTCACGTCGCTCAACATTCCTTCCCCATGCAACCAGATCGCATTCAGTGCCGGCAGGCCACGCGCCTGGCGCTGTGTATTGACCGGATGCTCGTGTAACAGCATCTGCATCTCGGTCATCAAACGCCGCAAGCCACCGGCATCGCGCCCACGCGGTAAAATCTCTTCGGCCGGATTTGCGGCAGCGAAGTCGGGACCGACGGTCTGCACTTGCAGCGGTGCTCCGCTGCGCAGGAGCCATTCGCCGTCGGCGCCGTCGTGCAACTCGAAGCCCGTGGACTGTAGATGATCGACGAACGTCGGAGCCAACGACTTGCGTTCAGCTGCGCTCATGCGCGCCTCCCCTTGCAAGGGAATCGTCGTCAGTCGATCCAAGCCCGCGGCGAAGTGTATAGGCTGCGCGCGCAGCCAGAAACCGTCGGCGCGCTCACCGCACAGGCCGGTGCGAATGACCGCCGCACTCGGATATCGATCGGCAGCTTCGCGGAGTTGAAGTGCATCGAGAATGGCCGCATGCAATGCATCCTGGCGGACATCGATGGGGCGTTTGCTCACCGAGCCGCGGCCGGCGAGACGCGCAAGCTGTGGCCAACGAGTGGGACCTTCCTCACGCTCCGCGCGTATGGGATTCAAGCCCGCAACGATCAAGGTCAACGTCTTCAACATCTTCTGCGCAGCGGCTTTCGACTGCGATATGGTAGCTGAATGAAACTCACCGACGAGAAAATTGCCGGCATCAACCTGATCCGCTCCTACGGCCAGAGCGAGGTGCGCATCGGCGAAACCGTGCTCCACGGCAGCTGCCTGGTGAAGGCCGATCAGATCGTCAGCGGCTGGAGGCCGCAGAGCGTCGCGGAGCTGACGCTCGACGATCTGCAAGCAGTGATCGCGATGAAGCCCGAACTGATCGTGATCGGCTCGGGGCCGAAACAGGAATTCCCCGCGCCCGAGGTGCTGGGCGCAGTGATGTCGCGAGGCATCGGCTGTGAAGTGATGGATACCGGCGCGGCCTGCCGCACCTATAACATTCTCGCGAGCGAGGGACGCAGCGTCGTCGCAGCGCTGTTACTCAAGAACAGCTGATCGTCTCGAGCTTGGAAGAACATCTCCCGGTCACCCTGCAAACCAAGGTGACCGGGAGAAGACGCGAGGGACTGAAGATCGTTCGACCCAACTCGCCTGGCTGCTCCACTGGAGTCGACGCCTGGCGGAATATTCTTTTTCTTTTGCTTTTGTTCTTCTTCGCGCTGTTTCCTCGAATCCCCCTCCGCCCCCGCGTCTTCTCCCCGTCACCCGGTTGGGTGAGATTAGGGAGGACATGTTGGGGGCGGATTTAGACACACGATCGGACAATGCGCAACCCTTGTTGGCATCGCGGAAGTGCGAGGGGCCGAACGGCGATATGAAGGTGCAATGATCGGGCCAGTGCCGCTCAGCGTGGCGGCAGCAAGGTGAGCGGATTGCCCGGCGTGCCATTGATCCGAATCTCGAAATACAGCTGAGGCGAGCCCTGTGGGCCGTTGCCCATGGTGGCGATCCGCTGGCCCGCGGCGACTGCGTCGCCTTCCTGAATCAGCACCGACTGCAAATGTCCGTAGGCGCTCAGATACGTATCGTTGTGTTTGACGATGATGAGTTGGCCGTAGCCCAGCAGCCCCGAGCCCGTATAAACAACCCGGCCGACACCTGCGGCTCGCACGTCTTCGCCGAGGCGTCCCGCGATCATCAGGCCGTTACCGCCGTTGGGACGTGATGTGAGCGTTGCGGTCCCGCCTGTCACGGGCCATTGCCATTTCACCGGTGGGCCGGAAGGAACGGCGGGCTGGCGAGGCGCTGAAGGTGCGGGTCTCGCTTTCGGTGGCGTCGCGGCTCGACGCTGAGGGGAAGATGCTGCTTGCGGCGTCGACGTTGCGCGCGCACTACTTCCAGGGGCCGACAATCGCAACGTCTGGCCCGGATAAATCACATAATCGCGGCCGATGCGATTCCATCGCGCCAGATCTTTGTAATCGAGCTTGTGACGAAAAGCGATGGAGTACAGCGTGTCGCCGCGCTTGACGGTATAGGTCGCGGCCTTCTGAGGATTGGACCCGCAGCCGACCAGCACGACCAGTGCGAGCATCCATGGCGCGAGCCATCGGCACGGCGCAGAAATCAGTTCAGACCCTTCAGCAGCGGCACGAAACTGACCAACCCCAATGTCTCCTTGTGAAATTCGTCGCCGCGTCGTTCATCGACGCGGCGCGTGATCCGCACCAATTGCTGGCGGCCTTCTGGTCCCACCGGCGCAATCAAACGCCCGCCCGGCGCCAACTGCTGAAACAATACATCCGGTATCGCGAGCGGCGCAGCCGCCATCAGGATGGCGTCATAGGGCGCGTGCCCGCTCCAGCCCTGAAAGCCGTCGCCGTGACGTAAATGGACATTGGAGATATTCAGTTCCCGCAGGCGCTGGCGTGCGCGCTCCTGCAGGGCGCCGATGCGCTCGATGCTATAGACGAAGCGCACCAGCGGCGACATCACTGCCGTTTGATAACCGCAGCCGGTGCCGATCTCCAGCACCTTGCCCGGCGTGCCCGCCTCGATCATCGCTTCCGTCATGCGGGCGACGACGAAAGGTTGTGAGATCGTCTGCCCATGCCCGATGGGCAGCGCTGTATCTTCGTATGCACGCGTCGCGAGCGCTTCATCGACGAACAGGTGACGCGGCACGTTGCGAATCTGATCGAGCACCGCTGGATTGGCGATGCCTTGATCGCGCAGACGCTGAACCAAACGTTCGCGCGTGCGCGCCGACGTCATGCCGATGCCGGCGCGATTGCCTGTGCTGCTCTTCGGTGGCGCCGGTGGCTTCATTCCGCTCGTCCCTGCAGCCAGTTGCGCATGTCATCGAGCATCGAGTGACGCGTGAGATCGATCTGCAGCGGCGTCACTGAAACATAATTGTTCGCGACTGCATGGAAGTCGGTGCCCGGCCCCGCGTCCTGACTGCCGCCGGCGGGACCGACCCAATATACCGGCCGCCCGCGCGGATCGGCCATCTTCACGATGGGATCGGAGCGGTGGCGGAATCCCAGGCGCGTCGCCAGGTAGCCGCGCAACTGATCGTAGGGAACATCGGGAACGTTCACATTGAGAATGGTCGCCTGGTGCAGCGGCGAACGCTGAATGCGCATCACCATCTCGGCGGCGACGCGCGCGGCCGTCTCGAAGTGAGCACCCGAGTCCTGCTTGATGACCAGGGACACCGCCATGGCGGGCAGGCCCAGAAAACGGCCCTCGACCGCCGCGGCGACGGTGCCCGAGTAGATCACGTCGTCCCCCAGGTTGGCGCCGTCGTTGATACCCGAGACCACCATGTCCTGGTCGCTCTCGCCTTCGAACAGCCCGGAGACTGCCAGATGGACGCAATCGGTCGGCGTTCCATTGACGACCAGGAACCTGCGCTCGCCGTACGGCAGGACGCGCAATGGCATGTCCAGCGTCAGGGAGTTACTGGCACCGCTGCGGTTGCGGTCAGGCGCAACCACGGTAATGTCGGCGAGCGGCGTAAGCGCTTCGTCGAGGGCACGCAGGCCCTCGGCGCGGTATCCGTCGTCGTTGCTGAGAAGAATCTTCATAGATTCATGAAAGTGGGCGGCGCGGAACTATACTGGAAACGAGTCGAACGCTGGGCGAGCCCGGCTGCTTTTCGAACCACGGTACCGGGACGTACTGGCCGGCCAACGCTCCAGGGAGGGCTACTCGAGGTGACGCTGGGGTGAACGACGATCGGGATCATGACAGCCAGACCTTTCGGGAGGCGATGCGCGACGTACGTCGTTTGCGCGACACCAGCAAGCGCGCCCCAGCGGCGCCCAAACCGCCGCCGCGAGCGCGCTTTACCCGGGCAGATCAGAAGGAAGTCCTGAGGGAGAGCCTGCTGCCGCCGAGCGATGAGTCCATGCTCGCCACCGGCGACGAGCTCAGCTTCCGCCGGCCGCACATCCCCGAATCGGTGCTGGTCAAGCTGCGGCGGGGCCACTACGTCGTCGACGCCGAGCTCGACCTGCATGGCATGACTGCCGCCGAAGCCAAAGCGGCCATGCGCGAGTTCCTCACTGAAGCCGTCACCCGGCGAATGAGCTGCGTTCGCATCATTCATGGCAAGGGTCGCGGCTCCGGGCCGCGAGGCCCGGTGTTGAAGAACGTCGTCAATCAATGGCTGCAACGAATCGACAACATCCAGGCGTTCGGCTCGGCCCGACAGGTGGACGGCGGCAGTGGCGCCGTCTACGTGCTGCTGCGGGTGAAGTGAACGCTCAAACATCGGCTTCGGGCGTCTCTGCCTGGAAGGCGTTCGTGATCAACTCGTGCAACACGGCCGTGGCGAACGAGCCCCGCTGCAACCGAAACTGCAGCCACACGTCGGCGCCATCGATGCGCCACTTCAACTCTCTGACCGGCACGCGCAACGGTCGACGTTCAGGTTCCAGCCTGGCCTTCGCCAAACCCTCCGCGAGCACGGCATGACGTTGCGCCGTCTGCAGCTCCAACTCGGCAGTCGCGCCTTTCGATAGCAACGTGTCCCCGTGCCACATCGGCCCGGTCGGATGCACATCGAGGCGCTGACAGCGCTCACGCAACGTGTCGTCGATGGTCTCGGCGAGAAAGAAGCTGCCGCTGCCGTTGAGATTCACCACATCGCCATCGAGCAGCTGATTCCAAGTGCCCGCGTTGAGCCTCTCGGCCAGCACGGCGTTGAAGATCACCGAGCGCGCAGCCGATAGCGCAAAGCCACGCTCCGCTCGCTCCGGCGAGCGCCCGCCCTCGAACCAGGCGATGGCGCTGGTTACATTGGAGCCGTTGTGACCGAAGCGTTGCGGCCCGAAATAGTTCGGAACGCCGTCGGTTGCCAGCGTTTGCAAGCGCTGCTCGAGCACAGCCAGATCGCCAGAGAACTCGCGCAGCACGATCTCGAAATCATTGCCTTTCAGCGCGCCGCGCTTCAACTTGCGCCGCGTACGCTCGGCTGCGATGACTTCGAAACCATCACCCGTAACCCCGAGCCAATTTGGAACGGCCGAGCGACCTGGCACCGTGAATGCCTGTTCGGCAACCGCGTCTCGATCCTTCAAGCCGGCGAAGCCGACATCGCGCGGCTGTATCTTGCCGATTCGCGCCAACTGCTTGGCGACCCACATGGTATTCGCGCCGCGCTTGCGAACCTTCAACAGCAGATGATTGCCCTCGCCGTCCGCATCGAAGCCAAGCCATTCGCGCACTACGAAATCTTCAGGCGAGGCGCGCAAACGCGCACCACCCGCCGGTCCGCCGTGAGCACACGGCAGATTCATGAGGTCGGGGAAGTTCATCCAGAGATATGCTCGATCAGCGCGATGGCCTGACAAGCGAGGCCTTCGGCGCGGCCGATGAAGCCCATTTTCTCGCTGGTCGTGGCTTTGATGTTCACGCGAGTGATATTGATGCCGAGGTCGGCGGCGATGTTGGAGCGCATGAGCTCGCGATATTTCCCGAGCCGCGGCGCTTCACAGATGACGGTGGTGTCGACGTTCACGACCACGAAATCGCTCACTTTGAGCAGGTCGCGAACGTGACGTACGAACTTGCGGCTGTCGGCGCCCTTCCAACGTGCATCGGTATCCGGAAAGTGCATGCCGATATCGCCCAGCCCGGCCGCACCGAGCAACGCATCGCAGATCGCGTGCAGCAACACGTCACCGTCGGAGTGCGCGAGGATGCTTTGGGTATGTGGAATCTTCTCGCCGCCGAGCGTGATGTAATCGCCGGCGGTAAAAGCGTGAACGTCGTACCCCTGCCCGATACGAAGTTGAGAAGTCATGTGGCGCTCCGTGATTTCAGTATCCGCTCGGCACGCGGCAGGTCTTCGGGCAATGTGATCTTGATGTTGTCCGAATCGCCTGCGACCAGCTTGGGTTGGAACCCCAGCGCCTCTACGGCTTGGGCCTCGTCCGTGACGGCGACACCTCGCGTCCGGGCATTCTCGATGGCCCGCCGCAAGAGGTCATAACGAAACATTTGTGGTGTGAGTGCGCGCCAGAGCTTTTCTCTGGGCACGGTTTGCGAGACGCGCTCGCTGTCGTCGGCGCGTTTCAATGTATCTACGACGGGGGCAGCAAGCAGTCCACCCACCGCATCGTCGTTCACTTCAGTCAGCAAACGGTCCAGATCGATGCCGGACAGGCAGGGTCGGGCGGCGTCGTGGACCAGCATCCAATCATTGGGGGCGGCGCGATCCTGCAACGCTCGCAGCCCGGCGAGCACCGAGTCCATTCGCTCAACGCCACCACTCGTCGTAACCACTCTGGGGTCACCCGCAGCCGAGGTTTGCACCCAACGCTGATCCTGATCCGCCAGCACGACGACGACCGCAGCCGTGCGCGCGTGCGCCAGAAACGGCGCCAGCGACCACTCGATCACAGTCCGGCCGGCGAGCGGCAGGTATTGCTTGGGCACCGTGGCGCCCATGCGGCGCGCACTGCCCGCCGCGGGCACGACGACCCAGAATCTACTCTCCACCACGGAACCTCAGGCGCTATTCCTTATTCGGCGTGCGAGCCTGAATGACGCTGGCCGGACTGTTACCGCGCGAGCCGCCACCTCCGCTCTCCACCGGTTCGCTGGTCTGCGGGGCCGGCGCGGGCTGGACGGTCGGCTTGGGCTCGACCACCTGATAGAAGGTCTCGCCGCGACCGACCATACCGAGATCGGTCCGTGCCCGCTCCTCGATGGCGACCGTGCCCTTCTTCAGATCCTGCACTTCCGCCGAGAGCGTGCGATTGCGCTCCTTGAGCTTGAGGTTCTCATCTCGCTGAACCTCGATCTCGGCGCGCAACCGGTGGACCTCACGCATGCCGCCGTCGCCCAGCCACAGTCGGTACTGCAACAGCACCAGAATGACGACCAGGACGGCGGCGAGAACCTTCATGCGTCGATCACATCAGCATGACATGCCGGGCAGCGGCACCGGCAGCGCTTCGATGCCGGCGTACTTCGCCTCGCTGCCCAACTCCTGCTCGATGCGCAGCAGCTGGTTGTACTTGGCGATGCGATCCGAGCGCGACATCGAGCCCGTCTTGATCTGGGTGGCGCGCGTCGCGACGGCGATATCGGCGATCGTCGCATCTTCGGTCTCGCCCGAGCGATGCGACACCACGGCCGCATAGCCTGCGTCCACGGCCATATCGATGGCGGCCACGGTCTCGGTCAGCGTGCCGATCTGATTCACCTTGATCAGGATGGCGTTGGCGATGTGCTTCTCGATGCCCTGCTTCAGGAACTTGGTGTTGGTGACGAACAGATCGTCGCCGACCAGCTGCACCTTCTTGCCGATCCGCTGCGTCAGGTGCGCCCAGCCGTCCCAATCGTCCTCGCTCATGCCGTCTTCGATGGTGACGATGGGATAGCGGCCCACCAGGCCTTCGAGGTAGTCGGCGAACTGGGTGGAGGTGAACTTACGGTTCTCCGACTCCAGGTGATAGATGCCGTCCTTGAAGAACTCGGTGCTGGCAACGTCCAGGCCGAGGAAGATCTGCTTGCCCGCTTTGTAGCCGGCGCGATCGATGGCTTCGAGGATGGTCTCCAGCGCCGCTTCGTTCGACGGCAGGTCCGGCGCGAAGCCGCCTTCGTCACCCACCGATGTCGCGAGCTTGCGCTCGTGCAGCACCTTCTTCAGCGTGTGAAAGATCTCCGCGCCGTAACGCAGCGCTTCGGACAGCGACGGTGCGCCGACGGGCAGAATCATGAACTCCTGGATATCGACGCTGTTGTCGGCGTGCGCGCCGCCGTTGATGATGTTCATCATCGGCACCGGCAGCGTTTTGGAGCTGCCGAGGCGACGGAACAGGGATTGTTTGGTTTCTTTCGCCATCGCGTGCGCGTTGGCCATCGAGACGGCGAGCAGTGCATTCGCGCCCAGACGCGACTTGGTCTCGGTGCCGTCGAGCTGGATCATCGCCTGGTCGATCGCGGCCTGGTCGCCGGCATCGCGGCCCACCAGCAGCTTCTTGATCTCGCCGTTGACGTTGGCGACCGCCTTGAGCACGCCCTTGCCGAGGTAACGCGACTTGTCGCCATCGCGCAGTTCGATGGCTTCACGCGCACCGGTCGAAGCACCGGACGGGACTGCAGCGCGACCTACAGCGCCGGAATCCAGATATACATCGGCCTCCACGGTCGGGTTGCCGCGCGAATCGATGATTTCGCGGCCGCGGATGTCGACGATCTTACTCATAGCAAACTTTCCTCGTAGGGCCGTGACTTCACGGCTTGGTCTAATTCTTTGAGTGTGGTCAGCAACGCTTCCATGCGCGCCAGCGGCCAGGCGTTCGGGCCGTCGGACAATGCGTTCGCGGGATCGGGATGCGTCTCCATGAACAAGCCGGAGACGCCCGCAGCCACCGCCGCACGCGCCAGCACCGGCACGAACTCGCGCTGACCGCCGGAGGAAGTGCCCTTGCCTCCCGGCAATTGCACCGAATGAGTCGCATCGAACACGACCGGCGCGCCGGTCTCACGCATCACCGCCAGCGAGCGCATGTCGGAGACCAGATTGTTGTAACCGAAGGTGAAGCCACGCTCGCACACCATGATCTGTTGATTGCCGGTGGAGCGCGCCTTTTCGACCACGTTGCCCATCTCCCAGGGAGAGAGGAACTGGCCCTTCTTGATGTTCACCGGTTTGTTGTGCGAGCAGACATTCACGATGAAATTGGTCTGGCGGGCCAGGAACGCCGGCGTCTGCATCACATCGACGACCGAGGCCACTTCCGCGAACGGCGTGTCCTCGTGCACGTCGGTCAGCACCGGCACGCCGAGCTGCCGCTTCACCTCGGAGAGGATGCGCAAGCCCTCCTCCAGGCCCGGGCCGCGGAAGCTCTTCACCGAGGAACGGTTGGCTTTGTCGAACGACGACTTGAAGATGAACGGCACGTTCAATCGCGTGGTCAGCTCCTTGAGCTTGCCCGCGACGTCGATGTTCAAACCCTCGCTCTCGATGACGCACGGGCCGGCGATCAGGAAGAACGGCTGGTCCGGCCCCACATCGAAATTCAGCAATCGCATCGTCTTTGCGTCTCTCTATCAGGCACCGCCGACGGCGACGCGCTTCTGTTCGGGCTGCTGGCTCTGGTGATAAGCGCGCGCGGCCTTCACGAAGCCGGAGAACAGCGGATGACCGTCACGCGGCGTGGAGCGGAATTCCGGATGGAACTGGCTCGCCACGAAGAACGGATGCGAGGGCAGCTCGATCATTTCCACCAGGCCGTCGCGCGAGAAGCCGGAGAAGCGCAGGCCCGCGTTCATCAACTTCTGCAGATAACGATTGTTGAACTCGTAACGATGGCGATGACGCTCCATCACCGTGTCCGAGCCGTAGATCTGATGCGCCTTCGAGCCGTGCGACAGTCGCGCTTCCTGAGCGCCCAGGCGCATGGTGCCACCCATGTCCGACTTCTCGGTGCGCTGCTCGACCACGCCCTTCTCGTCCTGCCACTCGGTGATGAGTGCGACGACCGGATGCGGAGCGGCGCGGTTGAATTCCGTCGAATGCGCGCCCTGCAGGCCCGCGATATTGCGTGCGAACTCGATGATCGCCAGCTGCATGCCCAGGCAGATGCCGAGATAAGGAATCTGATGCTCGCGAGCGTATTTGATCGCCGCGATCTTGCCTTCGATACCGCGCTCGCCGAAGCCGCCCGGCACCAGGATGGCGTCGACGCCTTCGAGGCAGCCGGTGCCGTGTTTCTCCACGTCCGTCGCTTCGACGAACTGGATGTTGACGCGCGTGCGGGTGCGCACGCCGGCATGCGTCAGCGCTTCGGACAGCGAAATGTAGGAGTCGCGCAGGTTGACGTACTTGCCGACCATCGCGATCGTGACGCTTGCATCGGGATTGGCCTTGGCTTCCACGACGCGGTGCCATTCCTTCAGATCGGCCGGCGGCACGTCCAGGCGCAGCTTGTCGACCACGATGTCGTCGAGGCCTTCGGCGTGCAGCAGCTGCGGAATCTTGTAGAGATCGTCGGCGTCCACCGCCGTGATCACCGCGCGCTCTTCCACGTTGGTGAACAACGCGATCTTGCGACGATGCTCGGCCGGCAGCGCGTTCTGCGAGCGGCACACCAGGATGTCGGGCTGGATACCGATCGAGCGCAGTTCCTTCACCGAGTGCTGGGTCGGCTTGGTCTTGATCTCGCCGGAGCTCGGGATGTACGGAATCAGCGTCAGGTGCATGTAGAGCACGTTGTTGCGGCCGAGCTCGACGCCCAATTGACGAATGGCCTCGAGAAACGGCAGCGACTCGATATCGCCGACCGTGCCGCCGATCTCCACCATGCAGATGTCGGCGTCGCCGGCGCCCATGCGGATGCAGTGCTTGATTTCGTCGGTGATGTGCGGAATGACCTGCACCGTCGCGCCCAGGTAATCGCCGCGACGCTCCTTCGCGATCACGCGCTCGTAGATGCGCCCGGTCGTGAAGTTCGAATTACGTGAAGTCGTGGTGCGCACGAAGCGCTCGTAGTGACCCAGGTCGAGATCGCTCTCGTAGCCGTCGGTGGTGACGAACACTTCACCGTGCTGGAAGGGGCTCATGGTGCCCGGATCGACGTTGATGTACGGATCCAGCTTCACCATGCTGACCTTGAGGCCACGCGACTCCAGGATGGCGCCTAGCGAAGCCGCGGCAATACCTTTGCCCAGCGAGGAAACCACACCGCCGGTCACACAAATAAAACGCGTCATCGTAAAGCACCGTCGCAAACAAGAAGGGTGGGATCTGGATCGTGACGTGCCTCAACGAAGTGGGCACATCAAGGAATCACGACGGGAGAGCAGTCTATCTCAATACGTCCCGCGCGGATAGACGAGAACGGATAGAAATCGTCTATATGTTGGATCGACCGCCCACCAGGGCGGGTCGCTGCTCCCACACGATCGACACCGCGGGCTCGCCGTCGTGCGCGGCAAACTCGGCGGCGATCCACAAATCGCCGACAGCAACGAGTTGCTCGCCAGCGTAGATGAGCGGCAGACGCTCGCGCCACCACGGCAGGATGGCCGACGCCTGCAGCAGCTTCTTCAGCTTGTGGTGAATCGCGTGACCAGCGGGCTGGAGTGTCTCGCCGCCCACGCGAAAACGCACGGTCAACGTTGCGGGAAGCTTAGCAGCGCTGAGCTGCCCCTGCGCTCCCGGAGAGATACGTAACGAACCGAGGCTCGCCGGCAATTGCAAAGGCGCATGAATGGGCCATTCGATCGGCTGTTCGGCCTCCAGTGCCGGCAGCTTTTTCTCGCAGTACAGCCAGCCGCGATGGCGACGCATCTCCCAGCCATCCCAGGCTGCGCAAGGCACGCGATCCACGCTCGCCGCGAGCATGTCGTGCTCGATGCCCGCAAGTTTGCGAGTCGACGGAGCACGAGCGCCGCGGCGCCGGATCCAGTACCTCAGGAGATTTCGCCGACGCTCCGGGTTGAGCGCAGTGAGGACCGCGACGCTGAGGCACTCGCCCTGGATCGCCCGCTCCGCATCGATCTGCGCCAACTGCTCCAGTGCTCGCCAGGCTTCTTGTAGGTGCTGCGAGGATCGCAATGCCGTTTGCGCCGCCGCCGGCCAACGCTCGCGCAGCGCCGAGACGATTCGATGACGGATGAAATTGCGATCGAGCGCCAGATTGGTGTTGGAAGGATCGGTGAGCCAGTGCAGACCTTCCGCCCTCGCCCACCTTTCCAGATCGGCACGCGTGAAATCCCAGAGCGGCCGGAGCAACGCGCCGCGAGCGAACGGCTCGAACGCTTGCATCGCGCCCAACCCCAGCACGCCGGCCCCTCGCATCAACGCGAGCAGCATGGTTTCCAACTGATCGTCGGCGTGATGGCCGACCAACAGGGTTTCACCTTCGCGCAATTCCTTGGCGAAGGCGTCGTAGCGAGCCTCACGCGCAGCGGCTTCGAGGCCGACCTCATCGATGCCGATGACAGCGACGCGAATGGATGTGAACTCGACCTGCAATGCCTGCGCCTGACGCTCGCAGTGATCGCGCCAGAGCGCCGAGTCGGCGTGCAGTCCGTGATCGATGTGGACTGCGCGCACTCGATAACTGTTCGGCTCGGTCGCAAGACGAGCAAACGCATGCAACAGCACGGTGGAGTCGAGCCCGCCGCTGAAAGCGACGCAAACCGGCGCGTCCGGCGGCAGCAATGCCCGGCCACCGCTCTTGCCCTGCACTCGTTCCTGAAGCTCACGTGGAGAGAACATGAGCCAAGATACCGTCAGCCGACGCTATAGACTCCGTAACCGCGCAGGCGCTGTTCGCGCGCCTTCATCAACTGCTCCAGCGGCTTGGCCTGCAGGTCGTTGAGATGACGCAGCAGCGCGTCCTTCAACGTATCGGCCATCATCTGCGGATCGCGATGTGCGCCGCCCAGCGGCTCTTTCAACACTTCATCCACGATGCCGCCGAGTTTGGCGATGCGCTCGGCGCTCACGCCCATGGCTTCGGCCGCAAGATCCTTCTTATCGCCGCTACGCCATAGGATGCCGGCGCAGCCTTCCGGCGAGATCACGGAATAGATGCTGTACTGGAGCATCAACAGACGATCGCCGACACCGATGGCCAGTGCGCCGCCCGAGCCACCCTCGCCGATGACGACGCTGATGATGGGCGTCTGCAGGGTCGACATCTCGAACAGGTTGCGCGCGATCGCTTCGCTCTGGCCGCGCTCTTCTGCTCCCACCCCGGGGTAGGCGCCGGAGGTGTCGATGAAGGTGATCAGGGGCAGCTGGAAGCGCTCGGCCATGTGCATGAGGCGCAGCGCCTTGCGATAGCCCTCGGGCTTGGGCATGCCGTAGTTACGACGCACGCGCTCCTTGGTATCGCGGCCCTTCTGCTGACCGATGATCATCACGGGCTGGCCGTCCAGCCGCGCCACCCCGCCGACGATGGCGTGATCGTCGGCATACATCCGATCGCCGTGCAGTTCCTGGAAATCGGTGAAAATCGTGCTGATGTAATCGAGCGTGTATGGCCGCTGCGGATGGCGGGCCAGCTGTGCGATCTGCCACTGGCTGAGGTTGGAGAAGATGCTGGTCGTCAGCGCCCGGCTCTTGGCGCGCAGACGAGCGATCTCCTCACCGATATTCACCTCGGCGTCGCTGGAGACGAACTTGAGCTCGTCGATCTTCGCCTCCAATTCGGCGATCGGCTGCTCGAAGTCCAGGAAATTCATTGCCATGCAAACAGTTGCCTCATCCTTTGGAGGCGCGAACATAGCGGGGGCCAGCGCGAAGGGCAAGCGCGGAGCCCGGACTGCGTAGGCAACTTGCCAGGCGGGCGCCCCGGAAGCCACAGGCGCCTGAAGGCGCAGGAACTCCCGCCCCCCGGGTGCAGCCACCTCCATCCTGAACAGGCGCCCCGGCTCAGCGTGCCTGAAACGCTTGACCCGATCGGCCCGCCCCCGCCGTTTACAGCTGTCAGCCACCCCAACCGCGGAGCTGATATGCGCCTGTCCGTGCCCTCGATTGCGATGTTCGCCGCCGTGCTCCACCTGTCGATGTCCAGCCTGGCGCTTGCCGGTCGGGACCTAGCGCCTGCGTACATCCACCGCCTGGCCCGGGTCGAAGTGTTCGACCGGACCGCCGGCTACACCCTGCCCGTATACGTCCACGAGAACCGGCTGTACGTGGTCGGCGAGCCCGGTCATCAATATGAGGTGCGACTGAAGAACCGCACTGGCGAACGACTGCTGGCGGTGACCAGCGTCGATGGCATCAACGTCATCAACGGCAAGACCGCCAGCAAGCACCAGTCAGGCTATGTGCTCGATCCGTGGGATGGCGTGAGCATCGAGGGCTGGCGCAAGAGCCTGAACGACGTCGCAACCTTCTATTTCACGCGGCTGCCGGACTCCTACGCGGCCCGGACCGGTCGGCCGGATGATGTCGGGGTGATCGGCGTGGCCGTGTTTCGAGAGCGCCGGCCGTGCTGCCGCCCCTACCCTTATCACGATCGGGACAGTGTCACTTCTCAAAGCGTTCCAGAGCGCGCCGAAGCACCGGCCAGCGCCGACGAGTCTCTTGCACGGCGTGAGGACAAACTCGGGACCGGCCATGGCCATCGCGAAACATCGCCGGCCGAGTACGTGGATTTTCAGCGCGGCTCGCACGCCGAAACCATCGTCGTCTACTACGATTCAAGAAAGAATCTGCTCGCGCGCGGCGTGATCCAGGATGCACGCCGCTACGCGGAGCGAGACGATCCTCGGCCGTTTCCAAACGGGATGTTCGCTCCCGACCCGGAGCGCTAAGTCTCGGTGTCGGGCGCGCCGGCGGCCTTCGCCAGATCCTGCTGATTCACTTTCTCGACGTTGAATTTCGCCAACCGCTCTTTCATGGTCTTGAGCACTTCCGCCAGCGGCGGCGGCTCGTCCTTGATCCAGCGCAGCGGATTGATACGAGCGACGACGAACGCGCGCAGGTACGGGCTGACCAGACCGCGCTCCTTCAACTTCTCGATGACGCTCATCACTTTCTCGTCCAGCTCGAACAACTGCTCGGCGTACTTCTGATGAACTTTCAGCGACGTCTGCAAAGTCTCGGATGAGAACTCCTCGAGCCGACGCAGGATCGGATGATAAGCGCCGCCGGCGAAGTTGCCTTTGCGCTCGTAGCACAAACCGAGAGTCACCAGCGCCGCCTCTTCGAGATAGAACGCGAAGTCTTTTTCCGGCCGACGCGCATCCTCCTCGATCAGGCCCTTGTAGATGCGAATGACCTCGAGCGCCCGCTCGCGCAGGTTGTGCGCCTTTTCGGTGTTGAGCGCCAGGATCTGCCAGGCGATCTCACGTTTGGGCACGACCAGCGCGATGATGGACTTGGCGCCGAGCCGTCGCATGGCCTCGAGCCGGTGCCGGCCGTTGGGCGTCCAGAAGCCTTCCTTCGGCGCCGTGATCGCAATCACCGGATCCAGGAACAGACCGGTGCGATCGATCACGCCGGAAAGCTTCTTGTGATGCGCATCCGAGAGGTCGCGCTGGAAGGGCGTGGGCTCGACTTGATCGATGGGCAGCGCCGCGAGCAACAGTGGATTGCGTCCGAGCGGCTCGCAGTAGCTGCCGATGACATACCCGCCCTCGCGCTCGATGCGCTCGGCAACTTCCGCTGCATCGGGTGGAAGAGTCTCCAGCCGGCATTCGGTGGGCAGCACGCCTCGCGTGCGAGGTGCAGCCTTTTTCGGTGTCTTGCGCCTGGCGGGCGCGCGCTTACGCTTCGCCGTTGTTTTGCTTTTCGTCGCCATGACCACTCCGTGCAAAGTATGCATTCGCCGTTGGCCGGTCCTGCGTATCACAAATCCTACGTGGAACCTGCCTGCAATTCATCGCGTTATTTTTCACTGACGAGGCGGACAGTCGGCCTGCCCACCCGTGCCTGTTGAATTTCGAGGAGGTCTCCCATGCGAAACGGTGCTTTTGACTCCCCTATCCGGAATCTGCGCAAGGATCTGCAGAGCGTAGCCCGTGACGCTGAAGAATTGCTGCGCGCCACCGCGGATGTGACCAACGACCGCGTTCAACAAGCGCGCGCCCGCACGGAAAAGACCGTCCGCCAGGCATTCGATCATCTCTACGACCGCCGGATGCAGCGCCGCGTCCGTCGCTATGCCCGCACTACCGACGCGTATGTACGCGATCACTCGTGGAGCATCATCGGCGCAGTAGCCGGTGTGGCCCTGATCGTCGGACTGCTGGCCGGCCGCCGCGACTGAGCGCGACGCGATCACCGGCGAAACGCGAATCGGAAGTCGAACGCCCTGCTCAGTTCTTCCCAAAATTGAGCAGATTCGCCGGTGAATACTGATCGGTCAGGATGCGCGCGTCGCGGTCCCAATCCTGTTTGCGTGAAAACAAGGGCAACAGCTTGGCGGTGCTGATGCCGAACGAACTGAACGCCTGTTCGAAGCGCTTGCTGTTGTCGCGCAGCTGATCCGCGCTTGGCAGCGGGCCGTCGGCGGCGATGATCACGCGGTTCTCCCGCTTCAGATTGAAGAACTCCGGAAACACCGACGCGTAGGTGGCCGACTCATGATCGTAGAGCCGGCTCGATGAGAACGTGTTGGCGGCGAGCACACCGCCCGGCGCCAGCAGCGCCTTCACTTCCTGCAGAAACTCCCGCGTCAGCAGGTGTTCGGGAATGTATTCGTGATCGAAGGCATCGAGCATGATCAGGTCGTAGCTCTTCTGCTCGCGCAACGCGCGCTTCACCAGCACACGGCCATCCGCTTCGATGACGTTCAGTTCGCGATTGGCGCCCAGGTCGAAGAAGCGACGCGCCACTTTGACGACTGCAGGATCGATCTCGACCACATCGATGCGCGCCTGAGGCACCATGTCGTGCAGCGCGCGTGGAATCGTGCCGCCGCCCAGCCCGATGATCAGCACCGACTTGGGCTCGGGCTTCACGAACAGCGAGCTGAGCATCATCTGCGGATAGTTCATGACGATGCGATCGGGGTGCTTCACGTCCTGGCAGGTCTGGCGACCGATGCGACAGAAACGCGTGAAGCAGATACAGCGCACGTCGCCCGTCTCATAGACCAGCACTTCGCGATACAGCGAACGCTCTGAGTGCAATAACTTCATGTTGTCGGCGCTCGCTGCGAAGGCCACGAACAAACCAGCGCTCGCCAATAACCATGCCCGCCAATTACTGCGCATTCGTTTCTCCGCGTACCAGACAGGCGATCGCCCCGATGACGCCTGAGATCGCCATCAGTGTGAGCAGGATCTGGTTCACTTCGAGGATCAACACCAGGTAGAACGATGTGAGCAGCGTGCCCGCGGCGCTGCCAAAAGTCGACACGAAATACAGCTGCCCTGCGTGGCGGCCGGAGCTGGAGCGATCCGGCACGATCAAGCGCACCGCGTATGGCGAAATCATTCCGGAGAACACCGTGGGAATGAAGAACAGCACGGTGGCGCCCACCAGCGAACCGAAGCGCGGATCGGGGATCGCATTGGCCACGGCGTCGAGCAGCGGCACGGCAAATAGCAACAACGGCAACACAGTGAGTGCGGCGACGATCAGAATGAGCCCGAGCTTGCGCACCGAAGGCGCCTTCATCGACAGCCGTCCGCCGGCCAGATACCCGATGGACAATGCCAGCATGAAGACTGTGATGATGGCGCCCCAAACATAGATGCTGCTGCCGAACGTCGGCGCGAGCAGGCGCCCGCCGAGCAACTCCACCGCCATCACGAAAAAGCCGGACCAGCCGGCGATCACGTAGCTCAATATCAGCTGCATACCCGCTGTCTTTAGCAAAGAATCATTGCTCCGGCTGCGTGCCGGAGGGGGAATTTTCACCCGATGCCGTAAGCACCTCGAAGGTGTCGTTGAGCGTGCCGCGTACTCGTGGCGCTGCACCTCGCATCCATATCTGGCTGGAGAAATCCCGTGCTTCTCCGGGCGGAATCACGATCGAGATCCAATGCTTGTCCTGCCACAGCACGGCGCAGCCAGTCGGATCGAGCGCGCCTTCGAAACAATCCCGACGCGTCACCAGCAGCGTGATCGACCTCAGCTGCGCATTCGACTTGTTCTCGATCCGGCCGCGCAGCTCGAACGGAGCGCCACCACCCGACATATTCAGATCGGTCACGAGCACCTGCTCGGGCGCGATGATCTGAAACGCCGCAGCCGGAGAGGTGGGCCGGCCGCGCTGCTGAACGCGAGGCTGATCCTCATCGGCAGGCGCACGTAAGCGTTGAACCATGCCCCATGTCAGCATCGCACCTAAGAGCACGCACCCCACGATCCCGACCGGTCGGTAGCGGGGCACGGCCAGCGCGATCACGATGAAAATTGTAGCGAGTATCCAGTACACATTGAGAGCATACCGCGTCCATCCACTCTCGTGCCCGGAACCTCATCCACAGGCGGGCGTTTCAGCTGGCAGTAGTTGACGACTGGAGGACCGCACTCATGGGATCACCGCGAAACGAAGGCGAAGGCAATAAGACGGCCGATCGCAATTATCGCAAGGCGACCAAGGAGTTCGTCGAGTCCGAGCGCGGCCAGGAAGAGATCCAGAAAGCCGGCAACGTCTCCCCGAGCGAGGAGAAGGACATTCGCCGCGCCGAGGAGCAGGCCAAACAGCGCGCCAAGGATCACGATCCCGCCGAGCTCGCTGGCCACGCCGACGCAAGTACGCGCGACGATACGAGCAAAGAAAATTCGTCTCGGAGTTCACGACCTGCACATTGAGACCGACGGATGGGTATGACTCCGTCGGCCTCGCAGGCCGTGAATTTCGAAGCGGTGTGACGGCCCAGGCGCCAATCCTGGGTTGTCCACCGCTTCCTTTTGTGGGCCTGCTTTTCTTTGCGGGCGGCTTCGTTCACCATCGCCGCTGGCCCACAACAATGCCAACAAGTGAACGACAGCGCGGGGACCGCAGCGGCCGAGACCACAGCCAGACAACGCCTCCGAGCGATTTTCGGCGGCTCCATCGGCAATCTGATCGAGTGGTACGACTGGTACACGTACGCCGCTTTCGCGATCTACTTCGCGCCGAGCTTCTTTCCTGAGGGCGACAGTACCGTCCAATTGATGAGCACCGCGGCGATCTTCGCCGTGGGCTTCCTCATGCGCCCGATCGGTGGCTGGGTGCTGGGCCGCTATGCGGATCGGCGCGGACGCAAAGCGGCGCTGACCCTCTCGGTCATGCTGATGTGCCTGGGATCGCTGATCATCGCGATCACCCCGACCTACCAGACCATCGGTGTCGCGGCTCCCACGCTGCTGCTCATCGCACGACTGCTGCAAGGTTTCAGTGTCGGCGGCGAGTACGGCACGAGCGCGACCTACATGAGCGAGATCGCGACTCGCGGCAGCCGCGGCTTCTATTCAGGCATCCTGTACGTCACGTTGATCATGGGCCAGTTGCTGGCGCTGGCCGTGCTCATGGTCCTGCAGTTCTTCCTGCTCGATGCGCAGCAGCTCGAATCGTGGGGCTGGCGCATCCCCTTCGTCATTGGCGCCATCGCCGCGCTCGCCGCCCTGTATCTGCGCCGTAATCTGGTGGAGACCGAGGCGTTCAAGAACAAATCCGATGTGCGCGAAGCCGGTCAGCTGACACTGCTGCTGCGACATCCGCGCGAGGTGCTGATCGTCATCGGGCTGACCATGGGCGGCACGCTGTTCTTCTACACCTTCACCACCTACATGCAGAAGTTCCTGGTGAATACGGTGGGCCTGAGCAAGGGCGAATCGACGCTGGTGTCGACCGCCAATCTGTTCATCTTCATGTTGCTGCAACCTCTGATGGGCGCGCTCTCCGATCGCTACGGTCGACGACCCATGTTGATCGTGTTCGGCGTGCTCGCGCTGTTCGGCACCGTGCCGCTGCTCTCGGCGCTGTCGCAGGCGCAGGATGCCTGGACGGCATTCTTCCTGATATTCGTCGCCCTGGCGATTTCGTCGCTGTACAGTTCCATCAGCGCCGTGGTGAAGGCCGAATTGTTTCCGGTGGAGATCCGCGCGCTCGGCGTGGGCCTGCCGTATGCGATCACGGTCTCGCTGTTCGGCGGCAGCGCTGAATTCATCGCCCTGAAGTTCAAGAACATCGGTCATGAAGAGCTGTTCTACTGGTATGTGACAGCTTGCGTGCTCTGCTCGCTGCTCGTTTATATTTTCATGCGCGATCCGCAGCGCGAATCGCGCATCTAGCAAGGAATTCGCATGTCGCTCGAAGCCCCTGAGGCCGTCGGCCTCGCAACAAGCCGCCTGCAGCATCTGGATCGATACATACAGACTCGCTACATCGACACCAAGCGGCTGCCCTGCGCGACGATGCTCATCGAGCGTCGCGGTCAAACCGCGCACTTCAGCACGCAAGGGCACATGGATCTGGAGCGCGGGCGGACGCTGCAGCAGGACACCCTCTTCCGCATCTATTCCATGACCAAGCCCATCACCAGCGTCGCGCTCATGATGCTGGTCGAGGAAGGTCTGATCGGCCTGGACGATCCGGTGCATCGTTACATTCCTCAATGGCGCAATCTGGGCGTGTACGAAGGCGGCTTCATGGAGACGTTCCGAACACGGCCGACCAAGGCGCCGATGCGCATCATCGATCTGCTTCGTCACACTTCGGGCCTGACCTACGGCCTGCAACAGCGCACCAATGTCGACGCCGCGTATCGCAAGTTCGGCTTCGGCGATCCGGCGGGCGCTGGCACGCTCGAGGCGATGATCGAAGGTCTCGCGAAGATTCCGCTGGAGGCCTCTCCGGGCGATGTCTGGAACTATTCGGTGTCCACCGACGTGCTCGGCTACCTCGTCGGCAAGCTCTCCGGCATGCCGTTCGATGAGTTCCTGCGCCGACGGATCTTCGCGCCACTGGGCATGGTGGATACCGACTTCTTCGTGCCGGCAGCGAAAGCATCGCGACTCGCGGCGTGTTACATGCTCAACACCGAGGGGCGCCTGACGCTGCAGGATGATCCGCTGAACAGCAAATATCTGCGACCGCCGACATTCATCTCCGGTGGCGGCGGCCTCGTGTCGACGGCCGCCGACTATCTGCGCTTCTGTCGGATGCTGTTGAACGCAGGCGAGCTGGACGGCACACGCCTGCTCAGCCCGAAGACCATTGAGCTCATGACCGCCAACCATCTGCCCGGCGGCAGGGAGCTGCCCGATATGTCGGTGTCCCTGTTCAGCGAGGCAAGCTATACGGGCGTGGGCTTCGGACTGGGCTTCGCGGTCACGACCGACCCCGCTCGCACGCTGGTTCCAGGCAGCGCCGGCGATTTCTCCTGGGGCGGCATGGCGAGCACCTATTTCTGGATCGATCCCCGCGAGCAGCTGATCGTGCTGTTCATGACCCAGCTGATCCCCTCGACGATCTACAACCTGCGTCGCGAGCTGCGCACTCTGGTGTACTCGGCGTTCACATAGGGCTGCTCGATACGGCATGATTCGCCCTTCGCGACAGGGAGAAGAGTGACGCATGCGATACCGAGCGCTTTCCCGCACGCTGGCGTGGGCAACGATTGCCTGCGGCCTCATCTTGCACACCGCCGCGAGCAGCGCGGCCGAACAAGATTTCGTGGTGCCGCCCGCACCGGCGCGCAGCGAGGGAGACGGCCCCTACTCCCAACTGATCCTGCGCAGCGCGATCGTGATCAACGGCACCGGCACGCCCGCTTTCGGCCCGACCGATATCGTCATCGAAGGCAATCGCATCGTCGACGTGTTTCCGGTGGGCTCGCCCCGCGGCACCAAGGAGCCGCCCAATCGGCCGAAGTTGAAACCGGGCGGCCGCGAAATCGATCTGCGCAATCATTACGTCATGCCCGGCATCGTCGACATGCATGGTCACATCGGCGGCAAGGAACAAGGGGTGCCCTCGGAGTATGTATACAAACTGTGGATGGGCCACGGCATCACGACCATCCGCGATCCCGGTTGCGGTAACGGCCTCGAGTGGTGCGCCAGCGAGTCGCGCCGTAGCGAGCGCAACGAGATCACCGCGCCACGCATCGTCCCCTTTGCATTCCTCACTCCCGAGAAGCCCCTGACCACGCCCGAAGAGGGACGAAAGTGGGTGCGCGACATCAAGGCCAAGGGCGCATTGGGCATGAAATGTTTCGGCTACCGGCCCGAGGTGTTGCAAGCGATCTTCGATGAGCTGAAGAAACAAGGCATGCGCAGCGCCTGTCATCACGCGCAAATGGATGTGAGTCGGGTGAACGTACTGACCACGGCCCGCTGGGGGCTCACCACCATGGAACATTGGTATGGTCTGCCCGAAGCGCTATTCGACGATCGCACCGTGCAGCACTATCCGCCGGACTATAACTACTTCAACGAGCAGGACCGCTTCGCACAGGCCGGCCGCCTGTGGCGTCAGGCCGCCCGGCCCGGCAGCGAAAAATACGAAGCCGTGATCAAGGAACTGCTGGCGCTCGACTTCACGATCGACCCGACGTTCACCATCTATCTCGCGTCGCGTGACTTGATGCGCGCTCGCCGCGCCGACTGGCACGAGCAGTACACGCTGCCGCAGCTGTGGGACTTCTACACGCCGAACCGTGACAACCACGGCAGCTTCTTCTTCGATTGGGGCACCGAGGACGAAGTTGCCTGGCGCGATAACTATCGGCCGTGGATGGCGTTCGTGAACGACTACAAGAATCGCGGCGGCCGCGTCACCGTCGGATCGGACTCGGGCTTCATCTATCAACTGTATGGCTTCGGCACCATCCAGGAGCTGGAATTGTTGCGTGAGGCCGGCTTCCATCCACTCGAAGTGCTGCGCTCGGCGACCCTCAACGGTGCTGAAGCTCTGGGAATGGCGGATCGCATCGGCTCCATCGAGCCGGGCAAGCTCGCCGATCTCGCCGTGCTCGATGAGAATCCGGTGGCCAACCTCAAGGTGCTGTATGGCACCGGCCACGTCCGTCTGGGCGAGGACGGACGCACCCATCGCGTCGGCGGCGTGAAGTACACGATCAAGGATGGCATCGTCTACGACGCGCGACGCCTGTTGAACGATGTGCGAGACATGGTCGCCGAGGAGAAGCGTAACCGCGGCGTCACGCAACTCGCCCAGCCGTGACCTAACTGATACCGATCCCGCCGACGGGCTCGGTCGTCACATAATCGCCAAAGCCCGCGATCATGGGTCGCCCTTTGGCGATGGCCGCCTTCACCGCCGGCAACTGCAACGATGCCGAGTGACTCTCCTTGCTGTCCCAGACCTCAGTGATCCAGATCGCGTTCTCGTCTTTGGGATCGCGCGCCACGATATAGCTCACGCAGCCAGGCATGTCGGCGATACCCTCGAGCAGTACGGCGATCAAAGCCTCGCGCTGGCCCGGCGCCGCGATCATCTTGCCAATCAGACCGTGCATGTGTGGTGCTCCTTTCTGCGGTTTGTCGTCCGTCGTCGGCAAGGCGCAGCCGCCGACCGTCGCCATCATGGCCACGGTGAACTCTCGTCGTCGCAGCCCCATTTCATTCCTCCGTGGCATAAGACTTATGCGCCGATGGTACCTGCACGGGCTGCGTTGTCGCAGTTGCACCCGCTCGTGAAAGTGGCAACACTTTCGTCATGGAAACTGTGCCCTCATCCGCCTCATGACCTCGACGCGCAAAGCGCCTGCCGATGGCGGCGGCATCGTTTACTCGACCGGCATCGGGGAGCGTTGCCCCAACTGCCAGCGACCGGTGCGCGAATGTGTCTGCAAAAAGGGCACGCCGGGCAAGACCACCAGCGACGGCGTCGTGCGCGTCAGCCGTGAGACCGCGGGCCGCAAAGGCAAAGGCGTGACTGTGATCGCCGGCCTCGGCCTGCCGCCCGAGCAACTCGCGGCCCTGGCCACCGAGCTGAAGAAGAAATGCGGCTCGGGCGGCGCCGTCGACAACGGCCGCATCGAAATCCAGGGCGATCATCGCGACAAACTGGTGCAGGAGCTGACCCAGCGGGGCTTCAAAGCCAAGCGAGCCGGCGGCTGAGAATCGAATCAACTGCTGCCTGTTCGCAGCTTCAATGGAGACCCGTATGACATCACCGTCCCTGTTCGTCCTGGCTATCGCAGCCACCGCGCTGACTGCAAGCACCGTGAGCGCCGCTCCGGTCAAGTTCAATATCGATCCCAACCACACCTATCCGAGCTTCGCCGCCGATCACATGGGCGGCCTGTCGAAGTGGCGCGGCAAGATCAACAGCAGCTCCGGCACGATCACGCTCGACACCGCGGCTCAGACCGGCACGGTGGACGTGCAGATGGACATGTCGAGCATCGACTTCGGCCACGAGAAGATGAACGCCCATGCCAAGAACGAGGAGATCTTCGACGTCGCCAAGTTCCCGCAGGCGACCTACACCGGCAAGCTGGTCAACTTCAAGGATGGCGCCCCGACCGAAGTCGACGGCAGCCTGACCCTGCATGGCGTGACCAAGCCGGTGAAGCTGAAGATCAACAGCTTCCTGTGCAAGCCGAACCCGATGAGCAAGAAAGAAACCTGCGGCGCCGACGCGAGCGGCAAGATCAACCGCGATGAGTTCGGGGTGGATTACGGCAAGGCGTATGGCTTCAAGCAGGACGTCGAGCTGCAGATCCAGATCGAGGCCGTGAAGGCGGACTGATCGGTTTGAATTCTGCTCGCGCGCGGCGGCTCATCGCCGCGCGCGGCATCGGACGATCGCGCTCGACCGTCATGCCTGGTCCGACAAGCGATACCTCTCCGAGAGTTTCTTCAGATACTCCCTCTCCAGCTCGCGGCGCTGCTCGTGAAAACGATCGGGACAGGCGTCCTTGGCGAAATTCGCCTTGGCGAGCTCGTTGAAGCTGACCACCAGGTCGTCGCCGACCGTCACCGGATCCCGGCAATCGGCGAACGCGATGGACGACGCAATGATGATGTCGCCGGGTCGGTAGACCCCCTTCCATGACTCGATCACGGCGAACTCGAACGAGAATTCCTTGTCGTCGACGCGCCGGAGTGCGCGGATCCGCAAGACGTTCTGACGATTCGTCAACAGCCACTCAACCGACTTGCGCACCTTCGCAGCATCGACCTTCGGGGCCGGTTGACAAACACACGCGCTCGCAACCTGTGGAAAGGCCAGAACGGCCGCAACGATCGACCAATACAACGGCGCGCGCGCCGGCCCGACTCCGGAAAATGGAAAAAACATACCCGCTCCCTATCAACCCGAACGACCAAAGATCCTTGTCATAATCGATCGCCTCAGCGCCGGCCCTGGCTTCGTCCCACGAAGGAACGACGTGCGATCGATTGTCCGTATTTCGTTGTACGCGGCCTGAATGGATGCCGGTCGGTTCTGATGACACCGGGAGCAATCGTTACTCGTGTGGAAATCGTCGCTGGGGATGGGGTTCTTCGACCCTTCGATATGACTTCCGATGTCAATCACGACCTGCCATGTTCAGGATGATCCGTCATCAGCTCGCCGAAGGCGGCGCTGTTTCCCGTTGAGCCGCACGCTCTCCCAACACCGAGGAGGCCAGCGCGGCGATCACGAACACGAAGCCCACCCACGACATGAATCGGGGCGGCACCAGTGTCCACGCCGTTGCGCCGATGCCCGCACCGACGGCCATGCCGAGATAGGTCACGGACGAGTTGAGTGCGATCGTAGCGGCGGCGAGCATTGGAGCGACGGCGACCAGTCGGGCCTGCTGCACGGCTGGGAAGCCGGAGCTGCCGAGACTCCATAAAAACTGCGCGACATAGATTGTAGCGGCCCAGAAAGAAAACACCGGCCACAGCAACAACATCGTCGCGGCAGCAATGTTACATCGATAGGCGACCACCGTCGCCCCCAGTCTGCGCACGAACCGAACGCCCAGTAGATTGCCGCACAGCGCGCCTACGCCGGTAGTAAATAACAGCAACGCCAGCGCAGGGCCGGCGATGCCCTGCACCGATTTAACAATAGGAGCGATGTAACTCATCATCACAGCGCTGCCTACATTGGCGAGCGCCGTCGCCGCGGTGAGCCATCGTAACGCGGGCGAACGCAGCACCTGGAACCACCGCACCCAGTTGAGCGGCGGCACCCGCACGTTCGATGGCACCGAGCGCCAGATGAAGAATGCAATGACGGCACTGGCCACGCCGATGAATGCAAACGACATGCGCCACGACGACACGGATGCGATCAATACCGAGATGGGATTGCCGAGCACCGCGCCGACCGACCAGCCGACCATAAGCTTCGCCAGCACCGGCGCCCGCTCCTTCTCCGGCATGAGCATGCTCAAAGTCGCCGCGACCTGCGGTGTGTACACGGCGGAGGTCACAGCCGCCAGCACGCGAGCGAGCATCAAGTGATCGTAGGTCTGACTGAGCGCGGCCAGCACGTTTGCCAGCGCGCAGACCGCCATCGATCCGGTCAGCAGCTTACGACGATCGATGCGGGAGCCGAGCGTCGCCAGCGTTGGCGCGCAGATGGCTGCGGCAATGCCGAACGCGGCAATCAGCAACCCGGCCTTCTCGACGGGAATCTGCAGCGCTATGGAAATATCGCTGAGCAGGCCGCCGACGCTCAGAAAGCTGGTGGCAACGAAAAAATTACCGGCGATGAGAACGAAGATTCGTTGAGGAGGCACGGCGGCGTTGGGGGGCGATCCGAAGGGTGGATGACATGCGCCAGCGCACATCATCTCCGACTGAACGCCAATCGCCAACGACTAACTACTCTCCGCGGGAGCCCGCCGGCGCGCCATAGATCAATTTGAAGCCATCGTGCCCGCACATCTGCGACAACCGCTCGGTCAGCTCGCGCGTCGGTTTGACCTGCCATTCTTGCGAGAGCACCAGCTCGGCTCGTGCAGCGGAACCCGTGTAATAAACAGCAACTGCACAGCGCCCGCCGCGAAACGGTCGCAATGTCTGTTCGAGCTGCTTGAGAAAGTTGCGTTGACCGGCCGCATCGAGCCCCGGCGGCCAGCGGATCGCCAGCCGCTTGCCGTGCAGCTCGCGCGCCTGGTCGATGTCGATGACCTTCTTGGCATTCAGACGCCAGCCTTCGATGTATTCATCGAAGCGCAGCTGCCCCTCGACGATCACGATGGCGCTCTTGGCGATCACGGTGCGGTACTGCTGCCACTGATCTTCGAACATGGACGCTTCCATGCGACCGCTGCGGTCATCGAGCGTGAAGATCACGCGCTGACCCCGCTTGCCGACATCGAACACCATGCCGCCGACCGTCACCGGCTTGCCCTTGAACTGCTGGAAGCCGCCCTCGCCGCCGCTCGGCGCCGGACGATCGCTGGTCAGATCGACGATGCGGCCGCTGGTGATGGGCTTGACCTCCGCCTCGAATTCTTCGAAGGGATGGCCGGTGAGATACAGGCCGAGGGTGTCGCGCTCGCCATCCAGACGTACGCGCCGGCTCCAGTCCGGCAGGACCTCCGTGACGACCTGCGGCGCCGCCGTCGGACTGGTGTCCATCAAGCCGAACATATCGTCCTGGCCGACCGCGCGAGCGCGGATCGTTTGATCGGCAAGCTGCATCGCCGAGGGCAGCGAATGCATGAGCGTCGCACGGTTGGCGCCCAGCGAGTCCACCGCACCGGAGCGGATCAACGCTTCGAGCACGCGACGATTCATTCGATTCGCATCGCTGCGCCGGCACATGTCGGCCAGATCGCGATACGGCTCGCTCTTGCGCGCCTCGACCAGCATCTCCACGACATTCTGGCCGACGCCCTTGATCGCCCCGAGGCCATAACGAATGGTGCGATCGTTCGACACGGTGAACATGAACTGCGAGGAGTTCACATCCGGCGGCTCGACCTTCAGCTTCATGCGCCGCGCTTCATCGATCAGCGTCACGACCTTGTCGGTCTTGTCCATGTCGGACGACAACACCGCCGCCATGAACGCCGCCGGATAGTGAGCTTTCAACCACGCGGTTTGATACGTCAGCAGCGCGTAAGCCGCCGAGTGCGATTTGTTGAAGCCGTAGCCGGCGAATTTCTCCATCAGGTCGAAGATGTGTTCGGCCTGATGCTGATCGACGCCGCGCGCGGTCGCGCCGGTAACGAAGATGGTCCGTTGCTTGGCCATCTCTTCGGGCTTCTTCTTGCCCATCGCGCGACGGAGCAAGTCGGCGCCGCCGAGCGAATAGCCGGCGAGCACCTGGGCGATCTGCATCACCTGCTCCTGGTACAGGATGACGCCGTAGGTCGGCGCGAGCACCGGTTGCAGATCGGGATGCAGATAATCGATGGGACCGGTCGTGTTACCGCGCTTGCGAGCGATGAAGTCGTCCACCATGCCCGACTCCAGCGGGCCGGGACGGAACAGCGCCACGAGCGCGACGATGTCTTCGAAGCAGTCGGGCTGCAGGCGCCGGATCAGGTCTTTCATGCCGCGCGATTCCAGCTGGAACACGGCGGTGGTCTCGTAGCGCTTCAGCAGATCGAACGTCGCTGCGTCGTCCATCGGCAGCGCGTTGATGTCCAGCGGCGGCTCGCCCTTCTGCGCGCGCTGTGCATTGATGACCTTCAGCGCCCAATCGATGATGGTCAGGGTGCGCAGGCCCAGGAAGTCGAACTTCACCAGGCCCGCTTGTTCGACGTCGTCCTTGTCGAACTGCGTCACGACGCTCTGGCCGTTCTCGTCGCAATACAACGGCGAGAAATCGGTCAGCACGGACGGCGAGATGACGACACCGCCGGCGTGCATGCCGGCGTTGCGCACCAGGCCTTCGAGCGACATCGCCATGTCGAGAATCGCGCGCGTCTCTTCTTCGTTCTGGTAGCGACGCCGCAGTTCTTCTTCCTTCGCGATCGCGTCCTTGAGCGTGATGCCGAGCTCGAACGGAATCAGCTTCGCGATGGAGTCGGCGAAGCCGTAGCTCTGACCGAACACGCGCGCCACGTCGCGCACCACGGCCTTCGCGGCCATGGTGCCGTAAGTGATGATCTGCGAGACGCGCTCGCGACCGTAGTGACGGGCAACGTAATCGATGACTCGATCGCGGCCGTCCATGCAGAAGTCGACGTCGAAGTCGGGCATGGAGACGCGCTCGGGATTCAAGAAACGTTCGAACAGCAGGTCGTAACGCAGCGGATCGATGTCGGTGATTCCGAGGCAGAATGCCACCAGCGAGCCGGCGCCGGAGCCGCGGCCCGGGCCTACCGGCACGCCGTTCGCTTTCGCCCAGCGGATGAAGTCGGCCACGATCAGGAAGTAGCCGGGAAAGCCCATCTGGATGATGACGCCCAGCTCGATCTCCAGGCGCTCGACGTATTCCTCATCGGCAATGACGCGCCCCTGGACCGGCGCCGCCTTGAGCTGCACCAGGCGCTGCTTCAACCCCTCTCGCGATTGTTCGCGCAGGAAGTCATCGACCGGCATGTCGCCCGGCGTCGGGAATTTGGGCAGCACGCTCTTGCCGAGCTTCAGCTCCAGCGTGCAGCGCCGGGCGATCTCCACCGTGTTCTCGAGCGCCTCGGGCACATCCTTGAACAGCTCGGCCATCTCCTGCGGCGACTTGAGATATTGCTGCTCGGAGTAACGCCGCCGACGCTTGGGATCGCCGAGCAGCGCGCCGTCATGAATACAAACGCGCGCCTCGTGCGATTCGAAATCGCTGCGACGGATGAAGCGCACGTCGTTGGTCGCGACGACCGGAATGCCGCGCTCGATGGCCAGGTCCAGTGCGCCCTGCACGTGGCGCTCATCGCCTTCGCGACCGGTGCGTTGCAGCTCGAGATAGAAACGATCGCCGAACAGGTCGAGCCAGAAGTCGAGCGCGCTACGTGCGTCGTCGGCGCGGCCATTGAGAATGGCGCGACCGATGTCGCCTTCACGCGCGGCGGACAGCGCGATCAATCCTTTCAAGTCTTCGGGATTGAGCCAGCTGCGATCGACGGTCGCGATGCCCTTCTTCTGGCCTTCCAGATACGACTTGCTCACCAGCCGCGACAGGTTGTTGTAGCCCACCGGGTTCTGACACAGCAGCACCAGCGAGGAAGGCTCGGCTCGCTCGCCGGGCTCGAAGATGCGCAGGTCGACGCCGATGATGGGCTTCACGCCGGCGGACAGCGCGGCCTTGTAGAACTTCACCATCGCGAACAGATTGCTCTGATCGGTGAGCGCGACCGACGGCATCTTGGCCGCGGCCACCGAGTCCATCAGTCCCGGGATGCCCTCGCCTTCGCTGGTGATGCGCACCACGCTGTCGACCAGCGAATACTCGGTGTGCAGATGTAGATGGACGAAGGAGCTCACTACAGCTCGACCACGGCAGCATCGGGCGTCAACTCGCCCATGTCGGCCAGCGTCAAGCGTCGCTCACCGGCAAGCCGCACGGGCTCGAAGCTGCGCCGATGAATCGGCGTCGGGCCGTGACGTTTCAGCGCCTTGTAGTGCTGGGGGGTGCTGTAGCCCTTGTGAGAGGCAAAGCCGTATTCGGGATACAGCGCATCCAGCTCGACCATCATGCGATCGCGTGTGGTCTTGGCGAGGATGGAGGCGGCGCCGATACAGGTCTTGAGCGCATCGCCATCGATGATGGCTTCGTAGCTGCACTTCATCGGCAGTCCGATGAACGACGGACACAGATTGCCGTCGACCTGCACGTGCCCGGGATGAATGTGCAGACCGATCAGCGCGCGGCGCATCGCCAGGTGAGTCGCCTGCAGGATGTTGTGGCAGTCGATCTCTTCCACGTCGGCCCAGGCGACCGACCAGGCCAGCGCCGCGCCGCGAATCTTGATCGCGAGCGCCTCGCGCTCCTCGGCCTCGAGCTGCTTGGAATCCTTGATGCCACGGATACGACGGCGCGGATCGAGAATCACCGCCGCGGCAACCACAGGCCCGGCGAGCGGTCCGCGCCCCGCTTCATCGACGCCCGCGACCAGCCCGGGCGCCTGCAACGGCAAGGCCATTGTGCGCTGAGATGCAGCCATCGCTTTGTTTCTACACTGACAATCGACGTTTCACCAACAAGTCCACGATCGCATCGGCGGCGCGCGCGCTGGCGTCGCGCCGGAGAGTCTCGTGGATGGAGGTGAAAGTTTGCACGAGCGAGTCGCGATCGGCACGCTCCAATTGCTGAAGCACCGCGGGACCGAGCACCTCGGCACGCACTTCGGCATTGAAGAACTCCGGCACCAGTTCGCGGCCGGCCAGCAGGTTGGGCTGCGCGAAGAATGGCGCCTTGAAGAGTTTCAGATGCTTGAGCAGAAAACTTGTCAGCAACCCTAAGCGGTACGCGACCACCATCGGACGCTTCACCAGAGTGGCCTCCAGGGTCGCGGTGCCCGAGGCCAGCAGCACGACGTCGCTGGCTGCCATCACAGTCTGCGCATGACCGTTGATCAGCGTGACTCGATCGAGCAGCGCTGGCGTGCCGATGGCGGCGCGCTCCAAGGCTTCTTCGAAGATTCTGCGCGCCGGTTCGCTGGCCAGTGCAGCGATGAAACGCAGCTGCGGCCGCTCCCGGACCAGCCATGCCATCGTCTGCGTGAAATCGGGACTGAGTCGCGACACCTCGCCCTGGCGACTGCCAGGCAACACGGCGACATACTGCCCCTTCTCGGGCAGCGCGAGCTGATAGCGCGCAGTCTCGGCGCTCAGGTTCATCGGTACGACGTCGGCAAGCGGATGGCCAACGAACTCGGCGTGCACCGAATGCGAGTCGTAGAACGGCTTCTCGAACGGCAACAGGCACAGCACCAGATCGACGGCCCGGCCGATCGTGTGCACGCGGCCTTGCCGCCACGCCCAGACCTGAGGGCTGACGTATTGCACGGTCGGAATGCCCGCTTCCTTGAAGCGCGGCGCGATGCGCAGATTGAATTCCTTCGCGTCGACGCCGACGTAAACGGCGGGCCTTTCGGCCAGCACACGCTCGATCAGTTGGCGGCGAATGCGCAGCAGCCGCGGCAGGTGGGGAATGATTTCGAACAGCCCCATCACGGACAGATTCTCCATCCGTTCCCAAGGCTCGCAGCCCGCAGCGACCATGCGAGAGCCGGCGATGCCGGCGAAACGCGCCTGCGGAATCCGCTGGCGCAGCGCTGTGATCAGCTGCGCACCGAGGTTATCGCCCGATGCCTCGCCGGCGACCAGGACGATCAGGGGCGCAGCGTCTGCGGCAGACACTGCTTGTCCAGGCGCCGCCACGGTTGGATTAGCCACGGATGCAGCTGTCGATACGCCGAAAACGCATTGGCTCGTTACCGGACGATGCCGACCCGCTCGCGCCGGGGCGAGGAGTCGTTGAGGAAATCGAGCAGCGGCTGCAGTTCGGGCTGGTCCTTGGCCCGCTGTTCGATCTGCTCGGTCGCTTCGATGAGCTTCAGCTGCGAGCGATACAGGATGCGATAGGCATCGCGAATATTCCGGATCTGTTCGGCCGAGTAGCCGCGGCGCTTCAGCCCTTCGGAGTTCACGCTGTGCGGCTCGGCCGGACGGCCCACGGCCATCACGAACGGCGGCACATCGCGGGTCACGGCGGTGTTGTTCGCGATGAAGGCATGCGCACCGACCTGGCAGAACTGATGAATGCCGGCGAAGCCGCCCATGTGGACCCAATCGCCAATGATCACGTGGCCGCCGAGAGTGCCGTAGTTCGCAAGCACGCAGTGCGAGCCGATGATGCAGTCGTGGCCGACATGCGAGCCGGTCATGAACAGGTTGTCGCTGCCGATGCGCGTGACCAGCTGATCCTTGGTGGTGCCGCGATTGATCGTAGTGTTCTCGCGGAAGATGTTCCGATCGCCCACTTCGAGCCGCGTCGGCTCGTTGTTGTATTTCAGATCCTGCGGCGCGGCGCCGATCGAGGCGAACTGAAAAATCTTGTTGTCGCGGCCGATCGTGGTCGGCCCGTCGATCACCACGTGCGGCCCGATCCAGGTGCCCGAACCGATGACGACATTGGCGCCGATGACGGTGTACGCGCCAACCTGCACATCCGGCGCGAGCTGCGCGCTGGGATCGATCAGCGCCGTGGAGTGAATAGCCATGAGGGAGGCGGTTAGCGGTTGGCGGTTGGCGGTTGGCGGTTGGTCGGAAACAGAAGTATGAGGCTATGTTCGGTTGTCATTTGAATCATCCTATTTGAGGCAACAGCGCAGCGATTGGCTCTTCACTATCCGCCAACCGCTAACCGCCAACCGCTAACCGCTTTTCCTGGTTTCGCCGGGGGCAACCATCATTTCGGCGCTGCACGCCTCCTGGCCATCGACCTCGGCGACCGTGGAGAACTTCCAGATGCCGCGGATCGATCGCTCCAGCGTCGCTTTGAGGACCAATTGATCGCCCGGTTCGACCGGCTTGCGGAAGCGCGCCTTGTCGATGCCGACGAAGTACAGCTGACGATGCTCATCCGGGTACACGCCGGCGGTCACGAACGCGAGGATGCCTGCGGTCTGAGCCAGCGCCTCCAGGATGATCACGCCCGGGAACACCGGCCGGTGCGGGAAGTGACCCGGGAAGAACGGCTCGTTGATGGTGACGTTCTTGATGGCGCGGATGTGTTTGCCCGACACGCACTCGAGCACCCGATCCACCAGCAGGAACGGATAGCGATGCGGCAGCCGTCGCATCACCTCGTGAATGTCCATGCTCAACGTCGGGGGCGCATCGCCGGCCGCTGTGCCCGGTTGCGGTGTCTGAGTGGTATCGGTCATCTGAAGCCTTGTTATTCCTCGGATTCTGGCGGCGCGGCCTGCTCGGCGGCGCCCCGCTCCCTGCGCACCTCGCGGACGAACTCGTCCAGGTGGTGAAAGCGGGCGGCATTTTTGCGGAAACGCGTCGTTTCGTCGACCGGTATCCCACTGGAGTAGTAGCCCGGCTTACGGATGCTGCTGTTCACGAAAGATTTACCGGTGAGCACCACGTCGTCGCAGATCGTCAGGTGTCCGGCGATCCCGACCATGCCGCCGATCATGCACCGTCTGCCGATGACGGCGCTGCCGGAAATACCGGCACAGCCGGCGATCGCCGTATGCTCGCCGATTCGCACGTTGTGGCCGATCTGGATCTGGTTATCCATCTTCACGCCGTCGCCGATCACGGTGTCGTCGATGGCGCCCCGGTCGATCGTGGTATTGGCGCCGATCTCGACATCGTTGCCGATGCGCACCGTGCCCACCTGCGGAACCTTCAGCCACTCGCCACGATCGGGCGCGAGGCCGAAGCCGTCGGCGCCGACGACGACGCCCGGATGAAACAAACCGCGATCGCCGATGAAAACGCCGCGGCACAAAGTCACATTCGCCGTGAGTCGCGTGTCATCGCCAATCGTCACATCGTCCATCACGATGCAGCCCGGCCCGATGACCGTGCGCGCGCCGATCTTCACATTGGCGCCGATGACCGCATGCGGACCGATCGAGGCGCTCGCATCGATCTGCGCTGACGCATCGACCACCGCGCTTGCATGTCGTCCTGCTGGCGCAGCGGGCGGCGGATATAACAAAGCCGCGATGCGCGCATAGGTCGCATACGGATTCTTCGCGAGCAGCGCGTTCACCGGGCAGTCATCGGCCAGCTTCGGGTCGAGAACGACCACGCCCGCTTTGGTCTGCTGCAGATAGCGGCGATAGCGAGGATTCGCTAGAAACGCCACCGACGCCGCGTCCGCGGTCTCCAGCGCGGAGACCCGCGACACGCGCAGGTCAGGATCGCCTTTGAGGATGCAGCCAAAGCGGACGGCGAGCTCGCCCAGGCTGAGGCCGGGCTGCGTGGACA
>Ga0182742_1000139_pt1 | contig 137959 bp, 107 predicted proteins | sample eDN5th37CBELigMG_FD_128880 | JGI IMG/M metagenome (GOLD analysis project Ga0182742, IMG submission 128880) | Enriched Miracle-Growth compost microbial communities from Emeryville, California, USA - eDNA 5th pass 37_C BE-Lig MG (version 2)... ... | reverse complement strand
TGCACGCTGTTCCGCATCGGCGCCGATGGCGCGCGGCAGCCGCTGAACGAGGCCGAGCGGCGCAAGCTCAGCTTCCCCGCGCTCAGCGACCTGCCGGCCAGCCATGTCGGCTACGACAACACCTGCGAGAAGCTCTATGGCGGCGCGGCCACCGTGCAGCAGGCGCTCGACGCGCTGTGCGGCATCACCGCCGAGGATGTCGGCTTCGACCCGGCGACCTGCCCGGTGCTGTTCGACGGCGCCACCAATGTCCAGAAGGCGCTGGCCAATCTCTGCAAGGTGAACTTCTCCGTCGAGCCGATCCTGCGGACAATGATGGACTGGGGCGTGCTCTGCGGCATCGTCCCCGCTTTCGCGGGGCGGGACCCGGCGGCGGTGCGGCTTTCCGCCGGCGCCTTCCTCGACCGCGCCGGGCGGTTCGGCCGCATCGAGGACACCGAGCTGAAGCTCGCCGACCTGCCGCGCGAGAACGTCCATTTCGAGAATGACGACCAGCTCGCGGCGGCCCTGCGGGAGAAGCGCGTCTGCCTGGCGCTGGCGCTCGGGGAGGGCGGGGTGGTGGGCTTCCACCTCGTCGAGAAAGGCAGCGCCTTCGGCCCCGCCGATCCGGGCTACGAACAGGCGGTGGAGAACTGCGTCAAGCGCACGGGCGCCCTCAAGCTGGGGGATGCGCTGGGAGCGATCCGCCCGGAGCTCGCCGACCGCGTGGTGCTGGCGGCCTCCAACGGCAAGACCTTCGGCGGCGCCGCGACGCTGACGCAGGCGGAGGCGCAGGAGGTGGCCACGGCCAACAAGGCCCTGCTGGAGCAGTTCCGCGGCCTCGGCAACGCGGCGGAGGTGGCGCAGGTCGAGGCGAGCTGGGCGAAGATCGAGGCGGCGACGGCGGACGGCGCCATCGGCACCGCCCTCGAGGTGCGCAACATGCAGCGCGAGGCCCAGAAGCTCGGCGCGCTGCTGGAGACCGACCAGCAGCGGCGCATCCGCTGCGCCTGCCAGTCCTGGTTCACGCCCTGCCCGCCCGAGCTGGGCGAGCCGCCGTATTACGTGCCGCTCGCCTGCCTGCGCGGCGTCTGGGACGGCCGCATCTACCTGGAGGAGGTCTGCGGCCATTGCGGCCGCAAGCAGGCGCTGACCCCGCGCGCGCTGCGCTACCATCTCGGCGATGCGCTGTGGAAGCACGACATCAGCGAGGATGCCTGCTGCCCCCCGCCTGCCAGGCCGGACCGGCCGCCCATCATCTGGGACCCCGTGCGACCCTTCCCGGTTCCCCGGCCTCCCATCGGTCCGATCGACCCGGGGCCGCTCTCGCCCTTCGGCGGCGTGCGCCCGAGTGTCGCGGACCTCGCGCCGAACGTGGCGCGCGGCGTGCTGGCCGGGAACGGGCTGGACATCACCACCGAGATCGACCTCGGCGACCCGGCCGCCTTCGACAAGCTGCGCACCGCCACCAGCGGCATCGACCCGGCGGCGCGGCTCTCCAGCGGCGCCGTCGCGAAGCCCGGCGACAAGGTGGCGCTGCTGGTGCAGGACGGCGTGGCGCGGGACTACGTCATCCTGCAGCGGGGGACAGGGAAGTATCTCTTTCCGACCGCGCCCGCCGCCGCGCCGGACCTCACCGAGCTGAACACCCGCATCGAGGCCGCGCAGGCGATCAAGGACGCGCTGGGCGGCGAGGTGGCGGAGGTCGGGCGCGTGCGCGACGGCCTCTCCGCCGATGTCGAGCGGCTGCGCCAGGAGATCACCGCGCTGACCACCGCGCGCACCGAGGCCGTGGCGGCGGTGGAGCAGACCAAGGCCGACATCGCGCAGGTGAACGCCCAGCAGGCCGCGGCGGTCGAGAAGGTCGCCGGCGTGCGGCAGGAGCTGGCCGCGCTGGAGACCCAGCGCGTCAAGCTCGTCGAGGACACGCGGCGCGCCCAGCCGATCGGCACGCTCTTCGCCGACCGACCCGAACTGGCCGAACGGCTGCGGGGCGCCGGCATCAGCTCGGTGGGCGAGTTCGCCGACCTCTCGCCGGAGCGGGTCAATGCGCTGACCAACAGCCAGGTCATGAACGCGGCCGAGCTGGACCAGAACAGGCTGCGGGCGACCCAGTTCATCCGCGGTCAGAACGGCTGAGCCGCGCCCGGGGCGCGGCAGGGAGGGCGGCGATGGCACAGCACAAGCGGGTCCGGCGCCGGGCGAGGGCACGGAAGGGCATCCCCCTTCTGCGGCGCGCACCCAGCCGCGCGGCGGCGGGTGCGCAGGCGGAGGTCAAGAAGCGGCTGCTGGCCGGCGAGACGGTGGCCGTCGGCGCGGCCAAGGATCCCGCCGAGAAGGAGGCGGAGCACCTGGCGAAGGCGGCCGTGCGGGCGCCGCCGAAGCCGGGCAAGGCCGGGGCGGAGGCCCCCTCCCCCAGCGTGGCGGCGAAGCCGCCGGCCAGGGCGGAGAAGCCCATGGCCCATGCCGCCGCGAAGCCCGGCACGCCCGCCGCGAAGGCCGCCGGAAAGGCCGAGGCGATGCGGCAGCCGGAGGACCAGGCGGCGCTTGCCGGACCGGTGGTGCGCCGGATGCCGGCGGCCGCGGCGCCGCCGGGTGGCGGGGGCGCCGCGTCCTCCGGGGGCGCCGCCGCGCCGGCCCGGGCGAACCACGCGGCGGAGGCGGCCCTCGGCCCGGGCCAGCCGCTGCCCGCGCGGGAGCGGGGCTTCTTCGAGGCACGCCTCGGCGCCGACCTCTCCGCCGTGCGTGTCCATGCGGGCGCCGAGGGCACAGAGGCCACGCGCCGCATGGAAGCGCGCGCCTTCGCGCTGGGCGACCATCTCGCCTTCGCGCCCGGCGAGGGCCAGGGGTTGGCGACGGCGGCGGGCCGGGACCTGCTCGCGCACGAACTCGCCCATGTGGTGGCCGAGACCGGGGAGACGCGGAGCCGGCGCAAGCCGGGCCGCCCCGGCGGGCGGAAAGCCTAGGGGACGGAGCGCCGCGCCATGAAGACCACGGCGGCCCCGGCTTCGGCGAAGACGGCCCCGCCGCTGCGCCGCCGGGCCGCGCCCGCGCACCTGCTGGCCCGCACCCCCGCGCCGGTGGTGGCGGCGGAGGGGCCGGCCCTGCGCGCCAAGCTCGAAGTCGGCGCCGTCAACGATCCCTTCGAGCGGGAAGCGGAGGTCAATGCCGAGCGTGTCGCCGCCATGTCCGCCCCGGCCGTCTCGGCGGATGCGGGCGATGATCCGCTGCGCCGCGCCGGCATCAACGACCAGCCCTCCCTGGACACGCTCGACACCGCGCCGCCCCTGCCCGCCGAGCAGGAGACGCCGGAGATCCCGCCGGCCGAGGAAGTCGACACCACCAAGCTCGACAAGGAGGATGTCGCCGAGTTCGAGAGCGGCAAGCCGGACGAGCCGGAGGCGGAGGCCCCGCCGGTGCAGCCCGCGCGCGGCCCGCCAGAGGGGACGGCAGAGGGGGCAGCGGTCGGGCCGCAGGGCGGTGCCGCGCCGGCGGATGTGGCCGCGCGGGTGGCGGCCCCAGGGCCGGGGCGGCCCCTGCCGGCGGCGGTGCGCGATTTCATGGAGCCGCGCTTCGGCGCCGATTTCGGCCGCGTGCGCATCCATGACACCGCCGAGGACCACCGGGCGGCGCGGCGCATCGGGGCGCGCGCCTTCACCCATGGGGCGGATGTCTGGATCGGGCCGGGCGAAAGCGTCGGCGACCGCCGCCTGATGGCGCATGAGCTCACTCATGTCGTGCAGCAGACCGGCCGCGGCCTGCCCGAGGCGCCTGTGGCGGGCACGGCGCCGGCCCTGAGCGCCGATGCCGCCATGCCGCTCCGCCGCGGCTGGCTGGCCAACAAGGCCGAGAAATACGCGCGCCAGGTGCCGGGCTACACGCTGGTCTGCGTCATCCTCGGCAAGAGCCCGATCACCGGCGACCCGGTGCCGCGCACGGCGGAGAACCTGATCGGCGGCTTCATGGGGCTGGTGCCCGGCGGCACGCTGCTCTTCGACCGGCTGAAGGAGGCGCGCGTGCTGGAGCGCGCCTTCGCATGGGTCTCGGAGCGGCTGAGCAGCCTCGACATCACCTGGTCGCGCGTGATGCGCCTGATCGACGAGGTGATCGACGTCTTCCCGACCTGGCACCCGATCCGCGAGATCGAGCGCATCTTCGGCCCGCTGGTCTCGGACATCCTGACCTTCCTCTCCGAGGTCCTGGAAAAGATCCTGGAGCTGATCGTGGAGGGCGCGCTGAAGCTGGCGGGGCCCTATGGCGAGCGGGTCTGGGGCATCATCCAGCAGGCGCGCGAGACGCTCCGCCTGATCCTCGATGACCCGCTGGGCTTCGCCAAGAACCTCATCTTCGCGGTGCTGAAGGGCGTCGGGCAGTTCACCGACCATGTGCTGGAACACCTGAAGAAAGGGCTGCTCGGCTGGCTTTTCGGCGCGCTCGGCGAGGCCGGGCTCACCCTGCCGGACAAGCTGGACTTCAAGGGCCTGCTCTCGATCGCGCTGCAGATCCTCGGCCTGACCTATGCGAGCTTCCGCGGCATGCTGGTGAAGGCGCTCGGCGAGGATGGCGAGCGCAAGGTCAGCTTCATCGAGAAATCGGTCGAGGTGGTGAAGATCCTGGTCAAGGAAGGCTTCCTCGGGCTCTGGCAGAAGCTGCTCGACATGATCGGCACCTTCAAGGACACCGTGGTCGGCGGCATCAAGGACTATGTGATCACCACGGTGGTGAAGGCCGGGCTGACCTGGCTGGCGAGCCTCACCAACCCCTTCGGCGCGCTCATCCGGATCGCCCTCGCCATCTACGACATGATCATGGTCTTCCTGGAGCGGCTCGACCAGATCATCGAGGTGGCGACCGCGCTGTTCTCCTCCATGGCCACCATCGCCAAGGGCCAGTTGCAGAGCGCGGCCGACTATGTGGAGGCGACGATGGGCCGGACGGTGCCGGTGGTGATCGCCTTCATCGCGGGCTTCCTCCGCCTCGGCGGCATCTCAGGCGCGATCCGGAACACCTTCGAGAAGATCCGCGCCCCGGTGAACAAGGCGAAGGAGACGATGGTCGTCTTTCTCGTGAAGAAGTCGCAGAAGCTGCTCTCCGGGCTGATCGGCCGGCTGAACCGCAAGCGCAACCTGCCTGGCGAGACCTTCCATATCGGCGACAAGGAGCACCGGCTCTACGCGAAGAAGAAAGGGCGCAAGGCGGAGATCATGGTGGCCTCCACCGAGCGGCCGCTGAACGACGTGGAGGCGCTCGACATCATCGAGGCGAAGAAGATCGAGGACGCCAAGGCCCGCGCGAAGGCCGAGGCCTTCAACAAGGAGGTCGTCAAGGGCGACAAGGAGGTCTCGGCCGAGGCCAGGAAGACCGACCTGGACAGCAAGAAGACGAACAACCGGCGCGCCCTCAACAAGCTGCGCGACGAGCTGAAGGACATGGCGCGCGGCATCGAGGCCGCCGCCAAGCCGCTGATCGAAAGCGGCGCCGCCGAGGCGAGCGAGGACGGCCCCCTCTTCCGCGCCCGCGAGCCGCGCAGCGAGCTGGAAGGCAGCGCCGGCAGCTACCGGGAGGTGAAGAAGCTTTCGGCGAAGGCGGTGCCCGGCGGCGCCAACCGGCGCGAATCCACCTATTACGAGGCCGACCACGTGATCGAGAAGCGCTTCCCGAAGGCGATCATCGAGAACCTGCACCTGCTCGACCCCGCGCAGCGCCCGGCCGGCGGAGAGCTGACCCTGATCCGCGCCAACGCGCGCGAGGCCAACACCCGCAGCGCCTCCGGCGCCAGCGTCGGCGCGGCGACGGCGGCGCAGTACAAGGCCGGCAAGCCCTTCGGGCAGCTGGGCGAAGGGGGGTCCATCAAGCGGATCGACGACGACGCCTCGGAGTTCCCCGCCATTCTCGTCTATCACCGCGCGCATCTGAAGGGCGGCGAGAAGGGGGCGGGCGCCGGCGGCCATGAGGATATCGTGGCCGCCGCCTCCAAGGCGCAGGACCCGCATCTCGCCCTGCGCGGCGCGCTGCGCAAGCAGCTCGACCAGGAGCTCGCGAGCATCGCCCAGGCCTATGACAGCGACACCTCCGCGCCGGACACCGTCAAGCAGAAGGTGCGCGCCGGGCTCGACGTGCTGCGCGAGCGGAATGTCGCGCTCTACGGGCTGGGCGGCGGCGGCGCGGGCGGGGAAGGCGGCAAGGCGCCGGCCGTCCCGCCGCCCGGCGGCGCGGCGGCAACGCCGGAGGCGAAGTCCGACTTCACCTTCACGCCGGGACCGAAGGATGTCGGCAAGCCGAACTTCATCAGCATCGAGGGGGCCGGCGGCCCCTATGCCGAGAAGAGCGCCATGGCCCGCGGCTATGGCGACTACTTCGAGACCGACCACATCATCGACAAGAGCGTGCCCCTGACGGTGAAGGGCCTCACCCTGGGCGATCCACGTGTTCTGAAGCGGGCACAGGAGAAAATGAAGAAGCCCGGGTCCAAGGCGGAAGCCCAGGCCGCCGCGCAGCGCCAGGCCGGGCTTGGCGGCAAGCCCTTCATCTCCGGGCAGGGCCTGGCCAGCTACAGCCTGGAGACGGGCTTCTCCGTGGTGCTCTACCGCCCGATCCACCGCGCCATCACGCAGGCGCTGAGCACGGAGCAGCCCTTGCCGGAGAACTGGGCCAGCCAACTGCCGGACGAAGGGATCTCGGCCGTGGCGCGCTACGTCGAGGAGGGCGACGAAGGCCAGATCGGCAGCGCGCAGACCGCCTTCGGCCGGCACATGAAGGGCGTCTTCCTCCGGCGCACGCGAAAGCACGCCGACGAGGTGGCCGAGGAGTACCGCAAGGAGCTTCCCAAGGTGGCCCTGCTGAACCCGGGGCGGGAGGCGCAGGCCAGGGAGCAGATGCGGCTGATCCTCCAGACCGTCGAGCGGAGCCTGCGCGACGCGGAGCGTAGATCCGGCGGCCTGTTCTGAGCCGGTCAGAAATCGCCGCCATCCATTGTCAGCACGATGAGGCCGTTGGCGGGGATGACGAGGGAGGCGGATTGCGGCAGGCCGTGCAGCGGCGCGCCATCGGCCCAGACCTGGCCGCCATTGCCCGCCAGGGCGGGATTGACCCAGTTCTGGTAGACATCCGCGTTGAAGGCCTCCAGCCAGCGTCCCGGGCGCGGCATGCCGAGCTGGTAGCCGTAGAGCGTCTCCTCGCGGAAGCTGGCGACCACCACGACGTCGCGGCCGCTGCCCTCCAGCCAGCGGTGATAGGCCAGCACCCGGTCCGCCTCGTTCACATGGAAGGCGTTGACCCGCTCGCCGCGCAGGGCGGGATGGCGGCGGCGCAGGCGGACCAGCTCCTGGAAGAAGCGGAGATAGTCGCTCATCGTCTTGTCGCCGGCGTCGAGGCCTTCCCACCAGATCAGCGGGTCCTCATCGGGGTTGTCGCCCCACGGCTTGTCCTCCAGGAACTCCTGGCCCATGAAAATCATGGGAATCCCGGGCGCGGTCAGCAGGATTCCGGCGGCGACGCGGGCGCGGCTCGCGGCGTACCAGGAGCGCGGGTTGCCGGGATCGGCCAGGGCCGGGATGCGCGCGCGGGGTCCCTTGTCCTTGTAGGCCTCGTCATGGCTCTCGATGAACTGCACCGCGCGCCAGGCCGCCGGCAGCCCCTGATGGCCGGCGGGATCGAGGCTCCAGGCGATGCCGCCCAGCCCGACCGCCGCGTCCCGCCCCAGGCTGGCGGCACTGACCGCGCCGCGCAGCGCGTAGCGCAGGCTGTCATGCCAGAGCGCGTGGAAGCCGGCGCCGCCTTCGGCGACCGGGCGCACCAGCCACGGGTCGGGCGGCCAGTGCTCGGCGATCTGGATGCCGCCCGGCGCGACGAAGCCTGTGCTGCGCGCGAGATCCTGGCAGTAGTGCACCCCGTCCTGCCCGCCATCCTGCAGGATGACGTCCACGCGGTCGTAGCGCATGCCGTCCACGTGGTATTCCTTCAGGAAGAAGCAGGCATTGTCGATCAGGAACTGCCGCACCTCCTGCCTCCAGAAGGCGAAGACCGGCCCGCCGATATGCTCCTGCTCCGTGAAGTAGAGGCTGTCATTGGGGTTGGTCCCCGCGGCGCGATCGAAGAAGTAGATGCTCTCCGGCTGGCCGTCGATCTGGAAGCCGGCATGGTTGTGCACGACGTCCAGCAGGACCGCGATGCCGTGCAGGTGCAGGATGTCCACCAGCGCCTTGAGCTGGTTGACCGGCGGCGCCAGTTGGTCGAAGCCGAGCGGCGCCTGGCCGCGGCGCGCGAGCAGCGCGTTCACCCGCCCGAGATGCGGGCCAAGCTCGCCCGCATCGAGCCCGTAGTCCATCTCGGGCGAGAACAGGTCGGAGCCGTCATAGCCGCGGCTGCGGATCGAGGCGAACTCGCCGATCGGCAGGAGCTGCACCGCGTTGACGCCGAGCGCCAGGAGATGGTCGAGCCGGTCCAGCACCTCCAGGAAGGTGCCGGCCCGTTGGCGCCGGTCGCGCCCGGCGAAGGTGCCGACATGGAGCTGGTAGATGACGAGGTCGTTGAAGGCGGGCGGCCGGTAGCCGCCGTCATGCCAGGGATAGCTCCAGGAATCGCGGAGGATGCAGTTGCATTCGGGATAGGCGGGCTGCCGGCTCAGTTCCCGCGCATAGGGGTCGCGCTTGCGGCCCGCGCTGCCCTGCCCGGCGACGTGGAACATGTAGGGGTCGCCATCCCGCGCGCCCGGCACGAAGCCGGCCCAGTAGCCGTTGTCGTCCCGCACGAGCCGGTTGCCCTCATGCGGCTGCCAGTCGTCCTTCCCGCCGAAGGTTCCGATCACATGCACCGCCAGCGCGCGCGGCGCCCAGGCGCGGAAGGTCGCGCCATCCGCCGCCAGATTGGCGCCGAGCGGCGTGCCACCCGACAGATGGGCCTGCGATGCCGGCATCCTCCCTCTCCCCCGCGTGGTGGCCGCGGCTTCACTTCAGCGGGATTCCGTTCCGACAAAGAAATCAAATATTGCGGGGCGGGCGCAGGCGCGCAGGATCGGCTCCCGGTCGGGACGGAGCGCGGAGGCACCGCCATGCGAGGGATGCGCCTGATGTCCGCCGCGATGCTCGCCCTGGCTTTGCCGGGCTGGCAGGCCGCGCGCGCGGAGCCATGGATGGGCAACCTGATGCTGCGCGACCCGGTCGCCGCGCCGGAGGGACGGCCCGGCAACTACGGCACCATCAAGTATTTCATCGACGAGGCGCAGGGCGAGCACGCCACCCTCGCCATCGAGGTCGAGGTCCAGGCCGATGGGCGCCCGCCCGGAGCGCTGGAGGTGCAGGCCTTCAGCAACCTGAACCGGCGCGACCATGCGAAGGTCTGGGAGAGCCCGGACGCCGCCGGCCGGACGGACAGCTACTACATGACCTACCCGATGGCGGCCGCCGGCACGCGCGACGGCAACCTCCTCTACCGGGCCGAGCTGCCGGTGGAGCGGACCGGCGCCTATCGCCTGACCGCGCGATTCCGCATCGATGGCGGTCCCTGGCGCTGGCACAACGACTTCGAGGCCGGCGCCATGCGGCAGCGCGACGCCGCCATCGTGGTCTCGCCGCGCAAGGTGCTCGACCTCACGCTCTACGAGGCCGCGCCCTTCGTCGTGGAGGCGCAGGCGGGCGGCGGCGAGGACCGGCGCAGCACGCTGGAGGACTTCCTGGAGCCCGATGCGGACGGTTTCGACCCCTTCAGCCTCGACCTGGTCCGCGACCGCCTCGGCTTCAACGCCCTTTGGCTGATGCCGATCTTCCCGAACACCCGCGAGCGCTGGGACCCGGCCGGGAACCTCTGGGTGCCGAACGCCTCGCCCGGCAGCCCCTATGCGGCGCGCGACTACTGGTCGGTCGATCCGCGCCTTGCCGAAGCCGGCACCGCCGCGGCGGCCATGGACGAGTTCCGCCAGCTCGTGCAGGCCGCGGACCAGAAGGGGCTCGACGTCTTCATCGACGTCGCCTTCAACCATGCCGGGCATGACGTGGTGATGGGCCAGGGCGCGGTGGATCTCGGGCTGGCCACGCCCGCCGAGGCGGAGCGCCCGGTGCGCGAACTGCGCCCGGCCTGGGCCACCAGCGGGCGGGACTACCGCGCGCATGCCAGCGGGCCGGATGACCTGGCCCACTTCGCGCCGGCCGACCGGCTTGGCGAGCACCGCTGGCTGGATGCCGGCATGGACTGGTTCTTCGGCGACTATGCCGCGCTCGGGCCGAAGCCGGGCGCCGACACCTCGAACGGCGGGGCGCTCGACGAGCGCGACCTGCTCTACACCGACCTTGACCCGGCTGGCGGCCATGACAGCAATGTCGAGGATCTCTGGCGCTACTTCGCGCATATCCTGCCCTACTGGCTCGACCGCACCAATGGCGGGCTGGATGGGATCCGCGCGGATTTCGCGCAGGGGCTGCCGCCGCAGGCCTGGGAATACATCATCAACACCACGCGCCAGCGGCGCTGGGACTTCGTCTTCCTCGCCGAGGCGCTGGACCCGGACCCGGTGCGCTACCGCGTCAACCGGCAGTTCGACCTCATCACCACGGTGGACCACTGGCTCTACCGGCGCTCCGACCTCACCATGGGCCAGCTCGTGGGCAGCCTGGATGGCGAGGCCCAGCTCTACGGCGCCGGCGCGGCGGTCCTGCACAACGGCACCAGCCATGACGAGGAGGGCAACGGGGACGCCTGGCTGATGACGGCGCGCTATGCCGTCGCCGCCGCGCTCCAGGGCGTGCCGATGGTCTATATGGGGCAGCCGCTCGGCGTGCCCGGCAAGGTCGATTTCCAGAACTCCTGGGCCAGTCTGGAAGCCGAGTGGAACCATGCCGATCCGGAGGTGCTCGGGACCTACCGCCGGATCAACGCCGCCCGCGCGCGCAGCCCGGCACTGCGGAGCCGCCTGCGCCACTTCCTCACGCGGCAGGTGGGCGGCGGCTTCCGGGACGATATCTTCTCGGCGGCACGCTGGACGGAGCAGCCGGAGGTGGTGCTGGCCTTCGTCAACCTGCGCAACCAGGTGGTGGCGCCGGAGACCTTCGCCATTCCCGACGCCGTGCCGCTCGACCCCGCCGCCCGCTACCAGGCCTTCAACCTGCTGGCCAACGACCCGGACACCCCGCTCTGGCCGCAGGCGCGCAGCGGCGGCGAGATCCGGCGCGACGGCGTCTACGTCCGGTTCAGCCTGCCGAACGAGGCGCAGTATCTCCAGCTCCGGCGCGCCGAATAGCACCCGCGCCGGACGGATTCCTCGACAAAGGCGGGCCCCCTCCCCACCTCTGCGGCGATCGGAGGGCATCATGACCAGCTATCGCAAGACCCCGGAAGCCGTCGCCGCGCTCACCCCGGAGCAGTACCGCGTGACGCAGCAGAACGGCACCGAGCGGCCCGGCACCGGCACGCTGCTCAACAACAAGGCGCCGGGCATCTATGTCGACATCGTCTCGGGCGAGCCGCTCTTCGCCTCCTCGGACAAGTATGAATCCGGCTGCGGCTGGCCGAGCTTCACCAAGCCCATCGAGCCGGCGAATGTGAGCGAGCTGCGCGACATCAGCCATGGCATGGTGCGCACGGAAGTCCGCTCGGCGCATGGCGACAGCCATCTGGGCCATGTCTTCCCCGACGGCCCGCGCGACCGTGGCGGCCTGCGCTACTGCATCAACTCCGCCTCGCTGCGCTTCGTGCACCGCGACGACATGGAGGCAGAGGGCTATGGCGCCTATCTCGACCAGGTGAAAGAGATCCCCTGACGGCCAGGGGCAGGGCTGGCCCCGCAGGGTCGGCCCTGGTCCGGCGGTGCAGAGCCGCCGCGCCTGGCTAACCTGCGAGGCAGGCGGTCAGGACACCTCGTCCGGCGGCAGCGCGGCCGCCAGCAGGATCTGCCCGCCGCGCTCCAGCGAGTTGGCCGCCTCCTCGTTGCCGAGATAGGCCACCGAGGCGAAGGCGCCCTCCATCAGCAACAGGATCCCGTCGCCCAGCTTCTCCGGCTCCGCCGCGCCGGCCTCGGCGCAGATCTGCCGGATTAGGTCCCGCACCTTCCGCTTGTGCGCGTCGGCCACCTTTCGGGCGGGGTGCTCGGGGTCGGGGAACTCGGCGATGGCCAGGCCCAGGGCGCAGCCGCGGAAGCCCGGCCGGCGCAGCTCGTCGGCGGCGCGGGCGAGAAAGGCGGCGGGCCGTTCCCGCGGCGGCAGCTCGGCCGCCTTCGCCTTCTCGTACCAGCAGGCCATCTCCTGGCAATCGTCACGCAGGATGGAGGCGATCAGGGCGTCCTTCGAGGGAAAGGCCCGGTAGAGGCCGATCTTGGTCGTGCCGGCCACCCGGCACAGCTCCTCCACTCCGGTCGCGCGGATGCCCTGACGGTAGAACAAATCCTTGGCCACCTCGCGAAGACGCTGAGCCACCGGGCGGCGCGGCGTGGTGGGGACATCGCTCACGATCAGGTCTCCTTCTGCTCGCCGGACTACACCCTTCGAGGGAGGGTCTTGCAATGATACCGACCGGTTCGTATCAATGGTACGAACCGGTCGGTATCATCCGGCCTCTGGAGATTGGTCATGCCGACCCTGAATCGCAAGACCCTTGCCCCCCTGGCCCTTTCCCTCATCCTCCCCGCCCTGCCGCTGCAGGCGCAGCCCGCCCCGCCCAGCGTGACCGTCGCCGCCCCCGAGCGCCGCCACATCACGGAATGGGAGGAGCATCTCGCCCGGCTGGAAGCCTCAGCCCGGGTGGAGCTGCGCGCCCGCGTCTCCGGGCAGGTGGAGCAGGTGCACTTCCAGGACGGACAGGTCGTCCGCGCGGGCGACCTGCTCTTCACCATCGACCCGCGTCCCTTCGACATCGCCATCGAGAGCGCGCGGGCCGAGCTGGCGCGCGCCGAGGCCAAGCTGGAACTGGCGCGGCAGGAGATCGACCGCACCACCTCCCTGGTGCGCGACCGCTACGCGCCGCAGGCCCAGCTCGACACCCGCCGCGCCGCGCAGCGCGACGCCGAGGCCGGCATCGCCGATGCCCGCGCCAGGCTGCGCCAGGCCGAGCTGGAGCGGAGCTGGACCGAGATCCGCGCGCCGCAGGCCGGCCGCGTCTCTGACCGGCGGGTGGACCCCGGCAACCTCGTGCAGGCGGGCAGCACCCTGCTGACCACCATCGTCGCGCTCGATCCGATCTATGTCAGCTTCGACATGAGCGAGGCCGACTATCTGCGCCTGGCCCGCCGTGGCGACGCGCGCCCCGGCACGGCAGCCACCGATGCCGCCGTGCAGCTCCGCCTGGCCGACGAGACGGGCTGGGACCGCCGCGGCCGGCTGGACTTCCTGGACACCGGCCTCGATGCCCGTTCCGGCACCATCCGCGCCCGCGCCACGCTGCCCAACCCCGACCTGTTCCTGACGCCCGGCACCTTCGCCCGCCTGCGCCTGCGCACCGGCGAGGGCGAGGTGCTGATGGTGCCCGACGCCGCCATCGCCGCCGACCAGGCGCAGCGCGTGGTGATGACCGTCGCCGCCGACGGCACGGTGGTTGCCAAGCCGGTGACCCTCGGGCCGGTGGTGGACGGCCTGCGCGTGGTACGCGCGGGGCTGAACGGGCAGGACCAGGTGATCGTCGCCGGGCTGCATCTCGCGCGGCCGGGCAGCCGGGTCACGGCGGAGGCGAAGCCCCTGCCCGGCCCCTCCCGCCTCGCCGAGACGCGCTGAAGGAGGCCCGTGCCATGCGCTTCGCCCAGTTCTTCATATCCAGGCCGGTCTTCGCCTCGGTCATCTCCATCGCCATCGTGCTGATCGGCGCGATCGCCGGCCTGCGGCTGCCGATCAGCGAGTACCCGGAGATCGCGCCGCCCACCGTCACCATCGCCGCCACCTATCCCGGCGCCTCCGCCGCCGTCATCGCCGAGACCGTCGCCGCGCCGATCGAGCAGGAGATCAACGGCGTGGAGGGCATGCTCTACGTCTCCTCCCAGGCGACCGGCGACGGGCGGCTCTCCGTCAACGTCGTCTTCCGCCAGGGCACCGACGTGGACCAGGCGCAGGTGCTCGTGCAGAACCGCATGGCGGTGGCCGAGCCGCGCCTTCCGGAGGAGGTGCGGCGCCTCGGCATCACCGTGCGCAAGGCCTCGCCGGACATCATGATGGTGATCCACCTCACCTCGCCGGACGGCTCGCGCGACGAGCAGTACATCTCCAACTACGCCATGCTGAACGTGAAGGACCGGCTCGCGCGGCTGGACGGCGTGGGCGACGTGCAGGTCTTCGGCGCGCGCGACTACGCCATGCGGATCTGGCTCGACCCCGACAAGGTCGCGGCGCGCGGGCTGACGCCGGGCGAGGTGGTGGACGCGCTGCGCCGCGCCAATGTGCAGGTCGCGGCGGGCGGGCTGAACCAGCCGCCCACCGGGGCCGGCAGCGGTGCCTTCCAGATCAACATCCAGGCGCTCGGCCGGCTGCGCAGCGTGGAGGAGTTCTCCGACATCGTCGTGGCCACCGGCCCGGGCGGCGCGCCGCTGCGGCTGCGCGACATCGCCCGCGTCGAGCTGGGCGCGCAGGACTACTCGCTGAATGCCTATCTGGACGCCGACAAGGCGGTGGCCATCCCCGTCTTCCAGCGCCCCGGCTCCAACGCGCTGGACACCGCCAAGCGGCTGCGCGCCACGCTGGAGGAGCTGAAGCACGACTTCCCCCCCGGGCTCGACTACAGCACGGTCTATGACACCACGCAGTTCATCGAGCAGTCGATGGAGGCGGTGGTGCACACCTTCGTCGAGGCCATCATCCTCGTCGTGCTGGTGGTGATCCTCTTCCTGCAGTCCTGGCGCGCCTCGATCATCCCGCTGGCGGCCATCCCGGTCTCCATCATCGGCACGCTGGCGCTGATGGGCGCGCTCGGCATCTCGCTGAACAGCCTCTCGATGTTCGGCCTGATCCTGGCCATCGGCATCGTCGTGGACGACGCCATCGTGGTGGTGGAGAACGTCGAGCGTCACATGGCGGCCGGGCTCGACCCCGTTTCCGCCACGCGCCGCACCATGGACGAGGTGGGCTTCGCGCTGCTGGCCATCGCGCTGGTGCTCTGCGCGGTCTTCGTGCCGACCGCCTTCATCGAGGGGCTTTCCGGCGCCTTCTATCGCCAGTTCGCGGTGACCATCGCGGTGGCCACGCTGCTTTCGGCGCTGGTCTCGCTGACCCTCTCGCCGGCGCTGGCGGCGCTGCTGCTGCGGCCGCACGGACACGCGCCGGCGACCGGCTGGCGGGCCTGGATCGGCGCGCCCTTCGGCCTGTTCTTCCGCGGCTTCAACAAGCTCTTCGACCGGCTCTCCATCGGCTACGGCGCGCTGACGCGGCGGGTGGTGCGGCTGTCCGCGCTGCTGCTCATCCTCTATGCCGGGCTGCTGGCCTTCACCGGCTATGCCGTGCAGACCACGCCCACCGGGCTGATCCCGCCGCTCGATCGCGGCTACCTCATCGCCGCCTTCCAGCTTCCGCCCGGCGCGGCGCTGGCGCGCACCGACGCGGTGGTCCGCCAGGCGGCACAGGATGTGCTGGAAGTCCCGGGCGTCGCCCATGCCGTGGCCTTCACGGGCTTCGACGGTGCCACCTTCACCAATGCGCCGAATTCCGGCGTGATCTTCGTCACGCTGAAGTCCTTCGAGGAGCGCGCGGCGGAGCATCTCACCTTCCCCGGCATCACCCAGGCCGTGCAGGGCAAGCTGATGCAGCAGCGCGACGCGATGGCGCTGGTGATCCCGCCGCCGTCCGTGTCGGGTATCGGCACCGGCGGCGGCTTCAAGCTCTATGTGCAGGACCGGGGCGACCGTGGCGCGCGGGCGCTGGAGGCGGTGACCAACCGTGTGGTGGCCGCCGCCAACCAGCGGCCCGAGATCGCCATGGCCTTCACCCTGTTCAACACCGCGACGCCGACGCTGCGCGCCGAAGTGGACCGCACCAAGGCCGAGATGCTGGGCGTTCCGCTCTCCCGCGTCTCTGAGGCCCTCTCGGTCTATCTCGGCTCGGCCTTCGTCAACGACTTCAACATCCTCGGCCGCACCTACCGCGTCACCGCCCAGGCGGAGGAGGCGCAGCGCCTGACGCCGCGCGACGTCGCCATGCTGCGCACCCGCAACGCCGATGGCGACATGGTGCCGCTCGGCTCCCTCGCCACGCTGGAGGAGGACACGGCCGCCTACCGCGTGCCGCGCTACAACCTCTATCCCGCCGCCGAGGTGCAGGGCGCGGCGGCACCCGGCGTCTCGACCGGGCAGGCCATCGCGGCGATGGAGCGGCTCCTGGCCGACGAGTTGCCACCGGGCTTCGGCTATGAGTGGACGGAGATCGCCCTGCAGGAGACGACCCAGGGCAACACCGCGCCCATCGCCTTCGGCCTGGCGGTGGTCTTCGTCATCCTGCTGCTGGCGGCGCTTTATGAGAGCTGGCTGCTGCCGCTCGCGGTGGTGCTGATCGCGCCGATGTCGGTGCTGGCGGCGATGGGCGGCGTGGCCTGGCGCGGCCTCGACAACAACGTGCTGGTGCAGGTCGGGCTGGTGGTGCTGATCGGCCTCGCGGCGAAGAACGCCATCCTGATCGTCGAGTTCGCCCGCGCGGCGGAGGCGGCGGGGATGAGCCGCTGGCAGGCGGCGGAAGCGGCCGCGCGCACCCGCCTGCGGCCGATCCTGATGACCTCGCTGGCCTTCATCCTCGGCGTGCTGCCGCTGGCGGTGGCCACCGGCGCGGGGGCGGAGATGCGGCAGAGCCTGGGCACCGCCGTCTTCGCGGGGATGCTCGGCGTCACCGCCTTCGGCCTGATCTTCACGCCGGTCTTCTACGTGGTGGCGCGCGCCATGGCCCGCCGCGAGGTCCATCGGCCGGCCGCCGCGCTGCCCGCCGCCCAGGGCGTGGCGGAGCACTGAAGCCCGCTTCCGGCCAGGGCGGGACCGGGGGAGAATGAATTCTCCCCCGGAACCCCCTCTTCTTTTTTCTATCAGGTTTATGGCGCTTGCGGCACGCGCTCACGCCGGGGCAGGAGCCACTCCGGCGACTGCGACCGCAAAGCCGGTCAGGAATGCCCACACCGCCGGCGTAACCGGAACTGCCAGAAGAAGGAGGGGGCTTGGGGGAGTTCGCTCCCCAACCTTGGTTCAGCCAGGGAGCTGAGGACAGACCCTTCTACGCCGCAGGATTGGAGGATCGCCGCTCAGGCGACCCGCTGCCCGCAATAGGCCAGGATCGCCGTTGCGATCACCTGCGCCGCCTCCACCACCGAGGGCAGCGAGACCCATTCATCCGGGCCGTGTGCATTCGCCGCCCAGGGACCATAGACCACGCCGGGGATGCCGCGCGCGGCGTAGTGCGCGGCGTCGGTCACGCCCAGCATTCCCTCCTGCGTGACGGGCAGGCCGGCATCGGCGCGCGCACGGGCCAGGGCCCGGGGCAGCGGATGGTCGGGCGGCGTGTTCACCGGTGGGAAGTAGAGGCCGTGCAGGTCCCAGATCACCTCGGGCGGGTTCTCGGCCAGCCAGGGGTCGGTCGCGGCGAAGCGGGCGATCCAGGCCTCGAACTCGCGGCGGATCGTGGCGGAGCTTTCCTGCGGCAGGAACTTCAGGTCGAAGTCGATGGCGCAGCAGTCCGGCACGATGCCGGGGTTGTTCAGCACCGTCGGCAGGCCGTCGGGGCCGCGCCCGGTACCGGCCACCATGGCGCCGGGGCTGATGGTGTTCATTCCCGCCGGCATGCCGGGGAAGGACTTGGTCCGGCCCCAGTGCGCCTCAAGCTGCCGCACCGAATCCAGCAGCCGCGCGCCCAGCTCGATGGCGTTGACGCTGCGCACCGGAATGCCGGCGCCCTGCGCGGTGGGATAGATCGAGGCGAAGCGGCGCGAGGAATGGCCGTTCAGCCCGCGCACCACCACGCGCACCCACTCCAGCCCGCCGGCCCAGGGGCGCAGGGCGCCGCCGCTGCTTTCTGCCACCAGCACGGCCGAGGGGGCTGGCTGCCGTGCCGCCGCCTGCATGGCGCCGAAGCCGCCGGCTTCCTCGTCCACCACGGCGTGGAACTCCAGCCGCCCCTCGGGCCGCAGGCCCAGCCGGTGCAGCGCCCGGCAGGCGGCGAGGCAGGCGGCCAGCCCGGCCTTCATGTCCCCGGCGCCACGGCCGTAGAGGCGTTCGCCCTCGATGACGGCGCCGAAGGGGTCGCGCGTCCAGAGCGTCACGTCGCCCACCGGCACCACGTCCACATGGCCGCAGAGCGCCAGGCTGCGCGCCTGCGTCCCCTCCCAGGTGCCGATCAGGTTCGGGCGGTCGGGGAAGGGATGCTGCCGCGCGGTCGCGAAGCCCAGGGCGCGCAGCTCCGCCTCGATGCGGTCCTGCACCGCCGGCTCGCGGTTCTGCGCGGGGTCGCGGACGAATTTCGGGTTCACGCTGGGAATGCGGACGAGATCCTGCAGCAGCGCGACCAGCCATCCGGCCTCGCGCGCCACTTCCTCGCGCAACGCGGCATCCAGGCTCATGGCGTCGTCTCCTTGGGTTCGAGGGCGGCCATGGCCTGCTCCAGCAGCGGAGCCAGGCGGCCGGCCCAGAGCGCCACGTCCGCGGCGCCGGCCAGCAGGTCCTGCCGCACCTCGACCAGCAGGGCGGGGAGGCCGCGCGCCTCGCCATGCACGGGCACGGTGTAGTCGTCGGCGTCGATGCGATAGGGCTGGTTGTCGCCGACCTCGAGGCCGAGCGCGCGCAATCCGCCGATCAGCGCCCGCGCGAAGCCCGTGGCGGAGGCGTAGAGGATGCCCACCGGCCAGGGCCGCGTTGCACCGCGGAAGACCGGGGTGAAGCTGTGCACGCCTACCACACAGCTCCGCCGCCCCTGTGCGGCACGGGCGTCGAGATGCGCGGCCACGGCATCGTGGAAGGGGTGGAAGAGCGCATCGAGCCGCGCCGCGCGCTCCTCCGGCGGCAGGGCGAGGTTGCCGGGGATGACGGTATCCTCGCTGCGCTCCGGGATGCTGGAGGGGCGCTCCGGCGGCCGGTTGCAGTCCACCACCAGCCGCGAATAGCCGGTGGAGAAGAGCGGGGCGTCCAGCCGGGCGGAGAGCGCCTCGGCCAGGGCGGCGGCGCCGATGTCCCAGCCGATATGGCGGCCGCGCTCCCGCTCCGGCAGGCCGAGATCGCCCAGGCGGCGCGGCAGGCGGCAACTGGCATGCTCGCAGAGCAGCACGCAGGGCGAGCGGCCGGCGAGCCGCGCCGTTGTGAAGGCAGGCGGCTCGTCCGGCGCCAGCAGGGGAGGAACCATCAATAGATGGCCGCGTAGCGGGCGCAGAGGGCGGCGGGGTCGAGCCCTTCCACCAGTTCCAGCTCCTTGCGCTTCACCGCCAGGAGGCAGTCGCGCAGCACGGGCGGCAGCCAGCCGGCGACGGCGGCATCGGCGCGGAGGGCCTCCAGGGCGGCAGTCAGGTCCTCCGGCAGGCGGCGGACGCCGAGTGCCGCCTGCTCGGCCGGCGGCAGGGCCGAGGGATCGTTGTTGACCAGCGGCGGCTGTTCCAGCCCCTCCCGCAGGCCCTGCAGGCCGGCGAAGAGGATGGCGGCCAGGGCCAGATAGGGATTGGCCGTGGCGTCCGTGGCGCGGAACTCGAAGTTGCACTGCCGCGCCGGGTCGGCGCCCGGCATGGTGACGATCGGGCAGATGCGCAGCGCCGCCTCGCGGTTGCGCAGGCCAAGGCAGGCATAGGCCGCGCTCCAATGATGCGGCACCAGCCGCAGGTAGGAGACGGGGCTCGGCGCCGTCAGCGCCAGGATGCCCGGCATGTGCCGCACCACGCCGGCGGCGAAGCGCCCGGCGGCGGCGGAGAGCCCGCCGGGGCGGGCGGCGTCGTAGGTGGCCGGGCGGCCCTCGCGGTCGCGGAAGCTCAGATGGATGTGGACGCCATTGCCCACCCCTCCCGGCACCGTCTTCGGCGCGAAGCTGGCGCGCCAGCCCTGGCGCATCGCCACTTCCCGCACCAGCAGGCGCAGCAGCACCGCGCGGTCGGCGGCGGCGAGGGCCGCGGCGGGGCGGCAGGTGACCTCGAACTGGTCCTGGCCGTACTCGGGCAGGAACATCTCCGGCTCCAGCCCGGCCTGGTGCAGCCGCGCCATCAGCTCCGGCCCGAAGGGATCGGCCCGCCGCTGCGCCGCCAGGGAGAAGGCCGGGGCGGGCGGGAAATCCGCGCCCAGGATCTGGAACTCGTGCTCGAATGCGGCGACGGGCGTCAGCCCGAACTCCGCCTCCAGCGCCGCGACGGTGGCCTTCAGCAGGAGGCGCGGGCAGCAGGCCCAGGGCGTGCCGTCCAGTTCCACGATATCGGCCAGCACGCCGTGCAGCGGCGTGGCGCCGAGCCCTTCCAGGCGGAAGCGCGTCGCCGGATCGGGCAGCAGGCGGAGATCGCCCGCCGAGCCCCAGGGATTGTCCTCCGCGATCACGTCGAAGGGGGTGAGGGCCATGTTGGCCGGCACCCAGCCGGTGCCGCGCGCCAGGGTGCCCTCCAGCGCCGGCGCCGGCACGCTGCGGCCGCGCGTGATGCCGACGAGGTCGGTGGTCAGCACGCTGGCCAGCTCGCGCGGGAACTCGCTCATCGCCGTCATGCCCCCAGCGCCAGCAGACGCGCCTCGACCTCCTCCGTGCGCGCCACCCAGCAATAGCCGCCGAAGGCGCGCAGCGCGGCCTCGTGCCGCGCCTCCGTGTAGGTGGCGCAGGCATCCTCCACCAGGGTGACGGCATAGCCGCGGTCGGCGGCGTCGCGCACCGCCATGTCCACGCACTGGTCGGTGACGATGCCGGCGACGATCAGGTAGCGCACGCCGAGATTGCGCAGCACGTAGTCGATGTTGGTGGAGTTGAAGACGCCGGACGAGGTCTTGGGCAGCACGATCTCGTCCTCCACCGGGGCGAGCGCCTCGATGATGCGGCCCTCCGGCGCGCCCTTCGGCACGTGCATGTCGGAAAGCTTGTGGTCCAGCGAGCGGTCCCGCCCGTGGCTGGTCAGGCTCTCGATGATGGTGTGCAGCACGTCGATCCGCGCCTTGCGGGCGGCGCGCAGCAGGCGCTGCTGGTTGGGGATGACCAGCCCGTCGAGCCGCGCGTGGTACTCGCCGCGCGCCGCCCCATGCGCGGGGTCGAGGCCCGGCTCCACCCAGATCCGCTGCATATCCACCAACAGCAGCGCGGTCTGGCCGGCGCGGTAGGGCGCGTCGCGGCGGGTGGGCTCTTCGGTCATGGCGGGTCCGTCTGCGGTCTGTTCCATCCATTACATCCGCGCCGTTTCGCGGTGAAGATGAAATGCGATTGACATCAGGCACGGCTGGCACACTCTAGCGTTCCGCCCATTCCAGCCCCAGGAGTGCCCCGGCCATGCAGCGGCGCCCGTTCATGCAGCTTTCCGCCGCGGCCATGGCCGCTTCCGTGATCGCACCGCTGGCCGCGCCGCGACTGGCCGCCGCGCAGGGCGGCCGGGTGCTGCGCTTCATCCCGCATGCCGACCTGGCGGTGACCGACCCGCTCTTCTCGGCCGCCTATGTCACCCGCAACCACGGCTACCTCGTCTACGACACGCTGTTCGGCCAGGATGCGGCCTATCAGCCGCAGCCGCAGATGCTGGAGGGCTTCACCACCGAGGCGGATGGCCGCCGCTGGGTGCTGACGCTGCGCGAGGGGCTGCGCTTCCATGACGGCACGCCGGTGCTGGCGCGGGACTGCGTGGCGAGCATCCGCCGCTGGGGCGCGCGGGACGATCTCGGCCGCACGCTGATGGCGGCGACCGAGGAGCTTTCCGCCGATGGCGACCGCCGCATCGTCTTCCGGCTGAAGGCGCCCTTCCCGCTGCTGCCGCTGGCGCTCGGCAAGACGCCCGGGCTGATGTGCGCCATCATGCCCGCGCGCATCGCCGAGGCCGCGCCCGAGAAGGCGGTGACGGAGATCGTCGGCTCCGGCCCGTTCCGCTTCCTGGCCGATGAGCGCGTGGCGGGCGACCACGTGGCCTATGCCCGCTTCGAGGACTACCGCCCGCGCGAGGGCGGCGTCGCGGAAGGCACGGCCGGCCCCAAGCGGGTGCATTTCGACCGCGTGGAATGGAAGGTGATCGCCGATGCCTCCACCGCCGGCGCGGCGCTGCGGACCGGCGAGGTGGACTGGTGGGAGTTGCCCAGCCCGGACATGCTGCCGCTGCTGCGGCGCGGCAACGGCATGAAGGTGGAGGTGCTGGACCCCAGCGGCTATGTCGGCGCGCTGCGGCTGAACCACCTGCAGGGCCCGACGGCCAATCCGGCGATCCGCCGCGCGCTGCTCGCCGCCATCAGCCAGCAGGACGCGGTGATGGCGATGGCGGGCACCGACCCGGCGCTTTGGAACGACAAGGTGGGCTATTTCTGCCCCGGCACGCCGCTGGCGAGCGAGGTGGGCCTGGAGGCCGTCACCGCGCCGCGCGACCTGGCGGCCGTGAAACGCGCGCTGGAGGCGGCGGGCTACCAGGGCGAGACGCTGCTGCTGATGGTGCCATCCGACGTGCATCTCAACACCGCAGCCTCCGACGTGGCGGCGGATGCGCTGAAGCGCGCCGGCGTGAACGTGGATTACGTGGCGATGGACTGGGGCACCATGCTCCAGCGCCGCAACAAGAAGGAACCGGTGGCCCAGGGCGGCTGGAGCGCCTATGTGGCGCTCAACACGGGCGCCGACACCGCCAACCCGGCGGTGCACCCGATGCTGCGCGGCGACGGCAAGAGCGGCGTCTATGGCTGGTGCGAGGATGCCGAGATCGAGCGCCTGCGCGCCGCCTATTTCCAGGCGGAGAAGGCCACCGCGCAGCGCGGCATCGCCGAGCGGATGCAGGCCGAGGCCTTCCGCCACGTGCCCTATGTCCCGCTGGGCCAGATCGCGCAGCTCACCGCCTATCGCGCCAACCTTTCCGGCCTGCTGAAGGGCGTGCCGGTCTTCTGGAACCTGCGGCGCGCCTGAACGCGGCGGGCGGGAAGGCCAGGAGGGCGGCGCCCCTCCTGCCTGTCAGTCCAGCGTGATGTGGTTCTTCCCGCGCAGCTCCTCGATCCGCCGCACGCGCTCGCGGATGGCCTCGTCGCGCCGTTCCACGAGGCAGGCCATCAGCGCCTCGATCTGCGCCAGCGCCGGCACCATGCTGTCATAGGGCGAGGCCACCTCCACCGGCGCGGCGAAGACGAGTTGCGCATGGCGCGCGACCGGCGAGCCCCAGGGATCGGTGAAGAGGATGATGCGGGCGCCCTGCGCGGCGGCCTGCCCGGCCAGGGCGACGACATCCGCCTGGTAGCGGCGATAGTCCAACAGCACCAGCAGGTCGCGCTTGCCGAGATCAACGAGGGCGTCGAGCACCGCCGCATCCGGCCCGTCGAGGTGCTGCACGCCCGGGCGGAGCTGCACGAGATGGGTGTGCAGGATGCCGGCGAGAAAGCGGCTGAACCGGCCGCCATGCAGCGAGACGCGCAGGCGCCGGTCCATGATCAGCGCGGCGGCCTGGGCATAGGGCTGGGTGGCCTCGCGCCGCCGCGTCTCGCCCAGCGCCGCCTCCAGGGAATGAAGATAGGCCCCGGCCGTGCCGCCGCCGCGCGCCTCCAGCATCATCAGCGGCGAGCGCAGCCGGTCCTCGACCTCCGCCAGCAGCGCCTCCTGGAAGGCGGCGAAGCCCCCGAAGCCCAGCTTGGCCACCAGCCGCACCACCGTCGGGCCGCTCACGCCGGCGCGGCGGGCGAGCCGCGCCACGGTGCCGAGGCCGGCCACGGGATAGTCGGCGAGCAGGGCCGCCACCACGCGGGCCTCGGCCGGGGTCATGCTGGGGGCGGCGGCGCGCAGGCGCTCCTCAAGCCGCGGGCGCGGCTTCGCTGGGCTGGACACCGGGGAAAGCGGCCTCAGCCCCGCCGGTCGGTCCGGGCGAAGGGGGCCGCCTCGCCGGCACCGCGATGCCGCGGCCGCCCGATGGGGCCGTAGATGCGCAGGCGGGCTCCTCTCATGGCGCGACTATGCGCGGATTCCGCCCGCCCCGCAACGCAGCGGCGCGAGGATGCCGGGCGCCTGCCCGGCGGTCGCCGCAAGGCGGAGCGGGGGCAATCCATAGGTTTTGAACAAGCCGAATTTTGCCTCTTGCATTCCGTATATGAAATGATCTCCGGGAAGGCGGCAGGGAAGACGAGGCGCATGAACCGGTCCGGAATCCTCCTCAAGATCGCCACCCCCGGCGAGGGCAAGCTTCCCGAGGCCCGGCTGGGCGCGACAGGAATCAGGGTCGGGCTGCGCCCCCTGCTCACCGTGGCCGCGGCTGCCCCCGGCGAGGCGCTGGCGGCGGCACCCGGACGGCACACCTGGTATGCCGCGGAGGCGGAAGGGCCGGAGGCCTTCGGCGCCGGCAGCGCCCATCCCTGGGACCTCGCCCATGCGGCGCTGGCCGACGGCCTCGGCGTCGCCGGGGCGGAGGTCGCCGCCGCCGAGCCCGACCTCGAACAGGGCTGGACCTGGCGCGGCAGCGAGGCCGACCCTTTTGCCGCCGCGGCGCCGGCCGCCGAGGTCTGCAAGCCGGACGGGCAGAAGGGGGAGCCCTATGACGAGGGGCCCGGCTTCGGCTGGCACCTGGAGGAAGCCTATTCCACGCTGCGCGCGGCGCGGGACCGGGTGGGCGAGGCGCAGAAGGGCATCGTGATCGCCCATCTCGACACCGGCTACGACAAGGAGCACGCCGCCCTGCCGGAGAACCTCGCCGGCGAGGAGTTGCAGCGGAACTTCGTCGAGGGCGGCAATTCCGCGGTCGATCAGACGCCGTCCTCGGGGTTGCTCGTCAACCGCGGGCACGGCACCGGCACGCTGGGCATCCTGGCCGGCGGCATGGCCGACCCGCTGATCTCCGGCGAATCCATCCCGCAGGGCTTCGGCCCTCTGGGGGGGGCCCCGCTGGCGCGCGTGGTGCCGGTGCGCATCGCCAATTCCGTGGTGCACTTCTCCACCAGCAGCGTGGCCCAGGGCATCGACTACGCCCGGCAGATCGGTGCCGACGTGCTGTCGATGAGCATGGGCGGGCTGCCCTCCGCCGCCTGGGCGGATGCGGTGAACGCCGCCTACGAGGCGGGCCTCGTGCTGGTCTGCGCCGCCGGGAACAACTTCAGCGGGCTGCCGACCAGCCTGATCGTCTATCCCGCGCGGTTCCAGCGGGTGATCGCGGCCTGCGGCGTCATGGCGGGATACCACCCCTATTACGGGCTGGGCGGCCCGATGGAGGGCAATGTCGGGCCGGCCAGCAAGATGGCCACGGCCATGGCCGCCTTCACGCCCAACATTCCCTGGCTGCGCCTCGGCTGCCCCCGGGTGGTCGATGCCGATGGCGGCGGCACCTCCTCCGCCACGCCGCAGATCGCCGCCGCCGCGGCCCTCTGGCTGGCCGAGCATGGCGGCGGCTATGCGCGGGGCTGGCAGCGGGTGGAGGCGGTCCGGGCCGCCCTGTTCGGCGCCGCGCGCGGCAACCATGCCGAGCCGGACAAATATTTCGGCCAGGGCGTGCTGCAGGCGCGCGGGGCGCTGGACCGGGTGCCCGAGGCCGCCACGCTGAAGCCCACCGAGCGGGACAGCGCCAGCTTCGCCTTCCTGCACCTGCTCACCAGCGCCTTCGGCATCGCGGCGGCCGAGCCCCGGCAGCTCGACATGCTCAACCTCGAACTGACGCAGCTCGCGCTCAACTCCCGCGCGGCGCAGGAGGCGGTGCCGGACCCCGGATTGCCGCCGGAGCGCATCCCGGCCGGTGCCCGGCGCCGCTTCCTGGAGGCCATCCTGGACGAGCGCCTGTGCTCGATGACGCTCCGCGGCCATCTGGAGCGCCTGCTCGGGCGCGGCGTGAGTGGCGCGACCCTGCCGCCGGCCGCGGCACCGGCCGCCGCGCAGTTCTCTGGCGCCGATATCCGGCGCAAGCCGCCCGTGCTCCGCCCCGCCAGCCGCCCGCTGCGCGTCTTCGCGACCGACCCGGATGACAGCGCGCGCCTCGCCACCTCCTTCGTGAACATCGCCACCATCAGCGTCCCCTGGGAGAGGGTGCGGCCGGGGCCGGTCGGGGAATACCTGGAGGTGGTGGACATCGATCCCGCCAGCGGCGCGGCCTATGACCCGGTGGACCTCGAGGACCCCCGGCTGATGGCGCAGGACGGGCACGCCCCTTCGGAGGGCAACCCGCAATTCCATCAGCAGATGGTCTATGCCGTGGCGATGCGGACCATCCGCAACTTCGAGATCGCGCTCGGGCGCCGCGCGCTCTGGGCCGAGCGGCGCCTGCACAGCGCGGAGGGCGCCTTCCAGCCGGCGCCGGATGGCGGCTATGTCCAGCGCCTGCGCATCTACCCCCACGCCCTGCGCGCGCGGAACGCCTATTACAGCCCGGAGCGGGCGGCGCTGCTCTTCGGCTATTTCGTGGACCAGGGCGCCGCCGGGCCGCCGCGGACGGTCTTCACCTGCCTCTCGCACGACATCGTCGCCCATGAGACGACGCATGCGCTGCTGGACGGCCTGCACCGGCGCTACCAGGAGGCCACCAACCCCGACGTCCTGGCCTTCCACGAGGCCTTCGCGGACATCGTCGCGATCTTCCAGCACTTCACCTTCCCGGAGCTGCTCCGCTACGAGATCGGCCGGCTCCAGGGCGATCTCGGCAAGGTGTCGATGCTCTCGGACCTGGCGCGGCAGTTCGGCCAGGCCCTGCACAACGGGCCGGCGCTGCGCCGCGCCATCGACCCCGATGCGGGCGCCGCCGGCAAGCCGCTCCGGACCTATCGCGACGCCGTGGAGCCGCATGAGCGCGGCGCGCTGCTGCTGGCCTCGGTCTTCGACGCCTTCGTCGCCCTCTACACACGACGGACGGAGGACCTCTACCGCCTGGCGACGGGTGGCACCGGCATCCTGCGGCCCGGGGCGATCCATCCCGACCTCGTCGCCCGCCTCGCCGAGGCGGCGGCGGAGACCGCGCAGCGCATCCTCACCATCTGCATCCGGGCGCTGGACTACATGCCGCCGGTTTCCCCCACCTTCGGCGCCTATCTGCGGTCCATCGTCACCGCGGACGCCGACCTCGCACCCGACCATGGGCTCGGCTACCGCGTGGCCTTCGCGGAAGCCTTCCTCAAGCGCGGCATCTACCCCGAGGACATCAGCAGCGTCTCGCCCGACAGCCTGCTCTGGCAGGCGCCGGACGGGCCGGTGCAATCCACCCGCCTGAACGATTTCATCCGCAGCCTGGACCTCGGCTCCTACACGCAGAGCGACCGGCGCCAGGCGTTCCTCTCGGCGAAGCGGAACGCCGCGCAGCTGCACGACTGGCTCGCCAGGAACCTCGATGCCGGGATGGCGGATTCGCTCGGGCTGGACTTCCGCCCCGGCCGCAACGGCGCCCGCCCACGCTTCGAGGTGCATTCCGTGCGCCCGGCCCGCCGCACCACCGCCGAGGGCGAGCCGCGCACCGACGTCGTCGCGGTGATCACCCAGCGGCGCGAGCTGCCGCTGGACCCGGGCAGGCCGGACGGCCCCGCCTTCACCTTCCGGGGCGGCTGCACCCTCCTGCTGGACCGCGAATACGACACCGACCCGATCCGCTACGCCATCACCCATCCCATCTGGAGCACCACCCGGGCCGAGCGGGAGCGCCGCTACATCGCGCAGCGTGGCCTGGGGCCGAACGCCTTCTACGGGCAGGCGGAGCCCGGGGCGCCCGCGGCCGAACCCTTCGCCGCCTTTCACGCTGGCCTGCAAAGGGGCTGAGCCATGGCACGCAAACCGGAGACCGGGCGCCCGGCGCGCGCCCGCAAGAGCGCGGAAACAGGCGGAACCCCGCCGAAGAAGACGCGCGGCAAGGCTCGCAAAGCCGGGGACGGCGGCGCCCGCATCCGCGTCCGCATGTACCGGCAGGGCCTGGGGGACTGCTTCCTCGTCTCCCTGCTCGGGCAGGCCAAGGACGACTTCCACCTGATGATCGACTGCGGCGTCCTGCCCGGCACCCCCGATGCCGGGGAGCGGATGAAGGCCGTTGTCGCCAGCATCGCCGAGACCACGGGCGGCCGGGTGGACGTGCTGGCGGTCACGCATGAGCACTACGACCATGTGGCCGGCTTCCTCCTGGCGGAGGCGCTGTTCGCCGCGCCGGGCGAGCCGCCTTCCCCGGGGAAGCTCGCGGTGGGCGAGGTGTGGTTCGCCTGGACGGAGGACCCCGAGAATGCGGAGGCCCGCCGCCTGCGCGCGGACCGCGTGGCGAAGCTGGGCGCGCTGGCGGGCCTGGCGCAGCGGATCGGCCGGATGAGCGACGCCGAGCGGGCGGCGGCCGGCATCCCGGACGAAGATGCGGAGCCGGCCCTCGCCGCGCTGGCCTTCTTCGGCATCTCCGGCCTGGGGAAGGACATGGGCGACGATCTGGGGGCGACCGCCAAGGCCATGGCGAAGGCCGCCTCCCTCGCGCCGGCCGGCAAGCTCGCCTATCGCCGCCCCGGCGAGGTGCTGGAGCCGCGCAGCGCCCCCGGCCTGCGGATCTACATCCTCGGCCCGCCCGACGACGCGCAGGCGCTCGGGACGACGGACTCGGCGACGGCGGTCTACCATATCGGCGGGGACAGCCTGCTCGACGCGGTCCGTCTCGCCGCCGTGCCGGGAGGTGGCGGCGGCCCCCGCTTCACGCCCTTCGCGCCGGCCTGGACCCGGCCGCTCGCCGAGGTGATGGCGGGGCACGAGGCGGGGCCGCTCCGGGAGTTCCTGAGCGAGCACTACTTCGGGTCGCCTGTGCCGACGCCGGGGACGGACATCGCCTGGCGCCGCATCGACCGCGACTGGCTGAACGATGCGGGAAGCCTGGGCATGGCGCTCGACAGCGCCACCAACAACACGAGCCTCGCCATGGCGATCGAGCTGACCGGCTCCGGCGCGGTGCTGCTGTTCCCCGCCGATGCCCAGGTCGGCAGCATCCTCTCCTGGCATGCGCTGGACTGGGGCGCCGCCGGCCCCGGCATCACCACCGACGACCTGCTGCGCCGCACCGTCTTCTACAAGGTCGGCCATCACGGCAGCCGCAACGCGACGCTGAAGGAGAGGGAGCTTGAGCTGATGCCCCGGGAGGGGCTGGCCGCCTTCATCCCCGTGGACCGCGCGGCGGCGCGGAAGCGGGGCTGGGGCGGGATGCCGGAGCCGAAACTCGTCGAGGCGCTGCGGGCGCGCTGCGGCAACCGCCTCGCCCTGCTCGACGAGGACCTGCCGGAGGGCGCGGAAGGCATGGCCGCGGGGCCGGATGGCGGGCCCTACGGCAGCCTCTACTACGACTGGACCATGAAGCTCTGACCCTCCGGCCGCCTGCCGCCCCGGCTCTCCGCGATTGACGGCGCCCGGGTTTGTCCGGAAAGTCGTTCGTTCATTGGGGGCAAAACGAGCCGGGACAAGGCCCGGCCCCCGGTGAGAGCCAGGACCTGGCGGAAGAGGGAGGGCGAGCCGGCATGGCCCCGCAGAGGGCGCGCCGGCGCGGGTGCCTGGTGTACCCCGATGTCCAGAGACCTCCTGCCCGCGAAGCCCGGCCTGCGGCGCGCCTGTGCGCCGGGAAGGCCAGAGGAGGAGAGCACTGCCATGGCCGTGAGCCAGACCGAGGGTGACTACCTGACGCTGCATGAATACGTCAGGGCCGCGCGGCAGAAACTCGACGGCAACATGTGGGACTATGTGGTCGGCGGCACCGCGACCGAGACCACGCTGCTGCGCAACCGCCTCGGCCTGGACAAGCTGGCCCTGCGCCCGCGGGTGCTGCGCGACGTCTCCGCGATCGACCCCTCGCACAGCCTGCTCGGCAGGCCGACGCGCCTGCCGCTGCTCCTGGCGCCGGTCGGCGGGCTGGAATCGCTCTGCCCCGGCGGCGGGGAGATGGTGGCGCGGGCGGCCGGCGCCTTCGGCGTGCCCTTCATGCTCAGCTCGGTCGCCGACAGCAGCATGCAGGGCGTCGCGGCGGCGGCGACGGGCACGAAGATCTTCCAGCTCTACACGCGCGGCGATGGCGACTGGGTGGACGACCGGGTGCGCCAGGCGATCGACTGCGGCTACGACGCCTTCTGCATCACCGTGGACAGCGCGGTCTACAGCCGGCGCGAGCGCGACATCGCCCGGCGCTTCGCCAAGCCCTGGCGCGCCAAGGGCGGGCTGGACTCCATGTCCTACCAGGCGGCCTTCAACTGGAACGACGTCCGCCGCATCCGCGACCGGTTCGACGTGCCGCTGATCCTGAAGGGCATCGGCACGGCCGAGGATGCCGCGCTCTGCGTCGAGGAAGGCGTCGCGGTGGTCTATGTCTCGAACCATGGCGGACGGCAGCTCGATCACGCGCTGGGCTCGATCGAGGTGCTGCCGGAAGTGGTGGAGGCGGTGCGCGGGCGCGCCACCATCGTCATCGATGGCGGCTTCAGCCGCGGCACCGACATCGTCAAGGCGCTGGCCCTCGGCGCCGACATGGTCGGCATCGGCCGGGCCTATTGCTACGGGCTGGCGGCGGCCGGCGCGGAGGGCATCACCGGCGTGCTGGAGCTGCTGGAGGCCGAGATCATCGAATGCCTCGGCCTGCTGGGCGCGCGCCGGGTGAAGGAGATCAACCGCAGCCATGTCTGCAAGGCCGACCCGGTCTATCCGGCGCGCGCGCACAGCGCCTTCCCGCTGATGAGCCCCTTCGTCGACGAATACTGATCGATCCCCGGCCGCCGCGCCGGCTTTTCCAGCAGGGAGTTGCGCCATGAACTGCACCGGCCGCCGCGCGGCCTTTCGCGCCATCCTCACCGGCGACCGCTGCGTGCATCCCGCCTCGGTCTATGACCCGCTCTCCGCCCGCATGGCGGAGGAGCTGGGCTGCGAGCTCGGCATGTTCGCGGGCTCGGTCGCCGCGCTCGTGGTGCTCGGCGCGCCGGATGTCGTGCTGCTGACGCTCTCCGAGTTCGCCGACCAGGCGCACCGCATCTGCCGCGCCGGCACCCTGCCGCTGCTGGTGGATGCCGACCACGGCTACGGCAACGCGCTGAACGTGCGGCGCACGGTGGAGGAGCTGGAAACCGCCGGCATCGCCGGGCTGACCATCGAGGACACGCTGCTGCCGCAGCCCTTTGGCGCCACGGGCACCAGCCTGATCTCCGTGGAGGAGGGCACCGGCAAGCTGCGCGCCGCGCTGGACGCGCGGCAGGATGCGGGGCTCGCGGTGATCGGCCGCACCAGCGCTGTCTCGGTCACCGGGCTGGAGGATGCCATCGCGCGCTTCACCGCCTATCAGCGGACCGGCATCGACGCGATGTTCTTCACCGGCGTGCAGACGCGGGAGCAGCTCGATGCCATCAGCGCCGTGGCGCGGGTCCCGCTGATCCTGGGCGGCGTGCCGGCGGAACTGGCCGATGCCGGCTATCTTGCTTCGCGCGGCGTGCGGGTCGCGCTGCGCGGGCACCAGCCCGTCATGGCGGCGATCCAGGCGGCCTGGGAGACGATGCGGCGGCTGCAGGAGGGCGCCTCGCCGCACTCCCTGGCGGAGGCGCTCGTTTCGGAGGAGCTGCTGGGTCGGCTGACGGAAAGCCCGCGCATCAAGCGCATGCAGCAGGACTTCCTCGGCCTCACGCGCTAGCGGAACCGGCCGGCGCGCGGCTGCCGCAGGACTCGCGCACCACCAGGGCGGCCGGCAGCGTAAGCTGCTCCGGCGGCGCGGCGGGCTGGGCGATGCGGCGCAGCAGCAGCCGCACGGCGGCCTCGCCGATCTGCCGCGGCGCGGTGTCCAGCGTGGTGAGCGGCCGCTGGCAGGTGGCGGCCTCGGGCACGTTGCCGACGCCGGTCACGGCCATGTCCCGGCCGACCCGGATGCCCTGCCGCTCCAGCTCCGGGATCGCGCCGAGCGCGACCACGTCGTTGCTGCAGACCAGCGCATCGGGCCGCGCCGGCAGGGCCACGAGGCGCAGCGCCGCCTCCACGCCGCCGGACCGGGTGCCCGCGCTGCGCAGCACGAGGGGGGCGGGCAGGCCGTGCCGGCGCAGGACCGCCCGCAGCCCTTCCAGCCGCTCCCGCGTGCCGGAATGCATCACCGCCGCCCCGGCGAAGGCGAAGCGCCGGTGGCCGCGCGCGACCAGGTGCTCGGCCAGACGCTCCGCGCCCAGGCGGTTGGCCGGACCGACGAAATCGCCCGTGCTGCCGCCCACCCGCCGCATGGCCTGCACGCAGGGCAGCCCCGGCGCGGCGAGCCGCGCGATCTCCTCCGCCGTGGTCCCGGCCGCCGGGCAGAGGATGACGCCATCCACCCGGTGCTCGCGCAGGCGGCGCAGGATGCGGCCCTGGCGTTCGGCGGAATCCGCCGTGGTCGCGAGGAAGGCGATGTAGCCCGCCGCGTCGAGCGCCGCCTCGGCCCCCGCCGTCAGCTCGGCGAAGAAGGGATTGTCGATCTGCGTGACCAGCAGGCCGATGGTCTTGGTGCGGGTGCCACGCATCGTCGCCGCGCCGCGGTTGTAGAGATAGCCCACCGCCTCGACGGCCCGCAGGACGCGGGCGCGGGTCTCGGCGGCGACCAGCGGGCTGTCGCGCAGCACCAGCGAGACGGTGGCACGGGAGACGCCGGCCTGCCGGGCGACGTCGCTGAGCGTGGCGGGGCGGGGGTGCGGTGTCTCGGGCATCTCGGCGGTTCCAGCGGCTTTCCGGCCTCCCGGCCGGAAAGTTCCGGAATAGCAATTGTCAGACTTGGATCAATCTAATTACGATGCCGTCACGCCTGGCGCAGACCGGGCAGGACGGAGGAAACAGACCATGTTGCGGCGGAGACACCTCGCCCTGGGCTCGGTGGCCCTGGCGATGCCGGGGGTCGCCCGGGCTGCCTGGCCGGACCGGCCCATCCAGATCATCTGCCCCGGCCCGGCGGGCGGCGGCATGGATGCCTATGCGCGGGCCATCATCCCCTTCGTCGCGCCGCGGCTCGGCAATGCCAACATGGTCGTCATCAACCGGCCCAATGCCTCCGGCCAGCTCGCCTTCGAGAGCGTCGCCCTCGCCGAGCCCGACGGCTACACCATCGGCGTGGCGCAGACGCCCAACCTGGTGACGCTGCCGATCGAGCGGCAGGTGCGCTACCAGGTGAAGGACCTGACCTTCATCGCCAATGTGGTGGAGGACCCCGGCGGCATCTTCGTGCGCGCCGACTCACCGCTGCGCGACATGGCCGGGCTGGTGGAGGCGGGAAAGCGGAAGCCCGGGGAGCCCGCCATCGGCAGCGCCGGCATCGGCACCGACGACCACCTGCTGATCCTGGCGCTGCAACAGGCCACGGGCAGCCGCTTCGCGCATGTGCCCTATGCCGGCACGCCGCCGATCATCACCGGCGTGCTGGCGGGCGACCTCGCCGCCGGCTCCTTCAATGTCAGCGAGGGGCTGGGGCTGCTCCGCCAGGGCACGCTGCGGCTGCTCGGCCAGGGCGGCGCGCGGCGCTGGGAGGCGGCGGCGGAGGTGCCCACCTTCCAGGAACAGGGCATCGACGTGGTGGCCGGCTCGGTGCGCGGCGTGATCGGCCCGCCGGGCATGCCGGACGCGCTGCGCGACCGCTTCCGCGCGGCCTTCGCGGAGGCCCTGGCCGATCCGGCCTGGCTGCGCGAGGCGGCGCGGCTCTCGCTGCCGCTGCATGTCATGGACGGCGAGGAGCAGCGGCGCGTCTTCCTGGCGGACGACGTGAAGCTGCGCGCGCTCTGGGAACGCCATCCCTGGCGGGAATGATCGCACGCCGCCCTTTTCACGAGAACATGGAGAGAATGGAATGAATGCGCCACAAAGGATGCGGGAACTGCTCGCCGAGCCCGGCCTCGTCGTCATGCCGGCCGTCTGGGACGGGCTGAGCGCCAAGCTGACGGCCGCGGCCGGCTTCCGCACCGTCTTCCTGTCCGGCTCCTGCGTGGCCGCGGCACGCCTGGGCGGGCCGGATCTCGACCTCGTCTCCTTCGCGGAGATGTTCGACTCCTTCCACATGGTGCAGGGCGCCGCGCCGGAGCTGCTGGTGCTGGCCGATGCCGACCACGGCTACGGCAATGCCATGAACGTGCAGCGCACGGTGCGCGCCTATGGCCGCGCGGGGGCCGCGGCGGTGCTGATCGAGGACAAGATCACGCCGCGCGCCCTGACCTCCGCCGGCAAGCCCTGCCTGCCGCGCGACGAGGCGCGCATGAAGATCCGCGCCGCCGTCGAGGCGGCGAAGGAGTCCGGCATCCTGGTCATGGCGCGCACCGACTGCCGCCCCACCCAGGGCGCCGAGGAGGCGCTCGCGCGGATCGAGATGTTCGTCGAGGAGGGCGCGGACATCCTGTTCTACGACTCCCCCGCCGATGACGACGAGGTGCGCCGCTCCGTGGCCGCCGCCGCCGGCCGGCCCACCTTCGCCGTGCTCTCGCCCGGCGCCCCGCGGGCGACGCCGTCGCAGGAGCAGGCCGCGCAGCTCGGCATCAAGATCGGCACCTTCCCGACCGGGCTGCTCTCGCCCGTGGTGGCCGGCATGAAGGCCGGGCTGGCCGCGCTGGCGGCGGGCGCGTCGCATGCCGAGAGCGCCCTTCCACCGCCCGAGCTGTCCGCCACGCTGGGCTATGGGGAATACGAGAAGCAGGCGGCGCGCTTCCGCCACTGAAGGGCGCGGATGAGGCTCCCGCCGCGCACGGCGCGGCGGGGCTTCGTCCTCTCTCAGCCCGCCACGGCGGTCAGCGCGCGGTCGATCGCATCGGTGATCCGGTCGATATCGGCCTCGGTCGCGATCAGGGCCGGGCTCAGGGTCAGGGTGTTGTTCAGCCCGGGCAGGGAGCGGTTGGTGGCGCCGATGATGACGCCCTGCTCCATGCATTTCGCGACCACCGCCTGCACCTTGGCCTCCGCCAGAGGCTCGCGGGTCTTGCGGTCGGCCACCAGTTCCGCGCCGTAGAACAGGCCGCAGCCGCGCACCTCGCCGATCACCGCGTGCCGCTCCATCAGCGCCAGCAGGTTGTCGCGCAGCCGGAGGCCCATCGCCGCGGTGTTCTCCAGCAGGTTCTCCTCCTCGATGATCCGGATGTTCTCCAGCGCCGCGGCGGGGCCGGCGAGGCAGCCGCCGAAGGTGGAGATGTCGCGGAAATAGTTCATCGGGTCGGAGGCATCGCTCTTGAACAGGTCGAAGATCGCCTCGGTGGTCACCGTGCAGGAGATCGCCGCGTAGCCGGAGGCAAGGCCCTTGGCCATGGTGACGAAGTCCGGCTTCACGCCGTACTGCTGGTAGCCGAACCACATGCCGGTGCGGCCGAGGCCGCAGACCACCTCGTCGATATGCAGCAGCACGTTGTACTTCTTGCAGATCTCCTGCACGCGCTCCCAGTAGCCGGCGGGGGGCGTGATGACACCGCCGCCGGCGGTGATCGGCTCCAGGCAGAGGGCGCCCACCGTGTCCGGCCCCTCGCGCAGGATCACCGCCTCGATGGCGTCCGCCGCGGCGCGGCCATAGTCCTCCGCGTCCGGGTACTGGCTGCGGTATTCCAGGCAGTGCGGCACCTCGACGAAGCCATCCGGGAAGGGCCCGTAGTCGGCGTTGCGCTGCGGCTGGCCACAGGCGGCGAGGGCGCCGAAGGTGGTGCCGTGGTAGTCGCGCTCGCGGAACAGGATCTTCCACTTCCTGCCGCCATGATGGCGCGCGGCGATCTGCCGCACCATCTTGAAGGCCTTCTCGTTCGCCTCGGAGCCGGAGTTCGAATAGTAGACGCGGGAGAGGCCCGGCATCTTCTCGATCAGCTTCTGCGCGAAGCGGGCGCCGGGCTCGCTGCCCTTGGCACCGGCGAAGTAGTTCAGCTTCACCAGCTGGTCCCGCACCGCGTCGGCGATGCTGGTGCGGCCATAGCCGACATTGACCGTCCAGACGCCGCCGGAGGTGGCGTCGAGGTATTCCTTCCCCGTCGCATCCCAGATGCGCATGCCCTTGCCCTCGACCATGAGCTGCGGGTCGACGGTCTCATAGGCCTTGTGCTGGGAGAGGTGGTGCCAGACATGCGCGCGATCGGCTTCGATCAGGGCGGACATGTCGTTGGTCTTGGGCGCGTAGTTCATGGATGGGACCTCTGCAAGGCGGCGGACATGGGTAGCATCCTCGGCGGGCGGGACACGAGGCCCCTGCCCTCAGGCCTTCCGGACGTTCCAGAACACGGGGAAGCCGCGCAGCACGCCTTCGAGGCTGCCGCGGTAGGCCGCCGCCTGCAGGAACTGGCCGGCGGGGATGTAGGGCAGGTCCTGGAAGGCCTGCGCCTGCAGGCGCCGCGCCACCTCCTTCTGCGCCTCCGGCCCCGGTGCGGCGAACCACTCGGCCACCAGCGCTTCGACGCCCGGAAGCTCCGGCCAGCCGGCCATGGCATTGGCGCCATTGCCGCGCAACGGCGCGCTGAGGGCGGGGTTGGCCATGTCGATGCCGGTCAGCGCCGTCATGTAGCAGCTCCAGCCGCCCTTCTCCGTGGGCTCCTTGCTGGAGCGCCGCGCGGTCAGCGTGCCCCAGTCGGAAAGCTGGTAGTCCACGTTCATGCCACAGCGGCGCAGCATGTCCGCCGCCACCTCGCTGAGCCCGTGGATGAAGGTCGGGTCGGTCGCGCCGAGCAGCACCACCTTCTCGCCTTTGTAGCCGGCGGCGGCGAGGTCGCGCTTCACCTTGCCGAAGTCGCGGGCGCCCTTGAAGACCTCCATGCCGGCATCGTTCGCCATCGGCGTGCCGGGCGTGAAGAAGCCGATCGGCGCGTTCCACATGGCGCGGTCCTCGCCGGCCACGGCCATCATGTAGTCGGCCTGGTCGAAGGCGCCGAGCAGGGCGCGGCGGATCGCCGGGTTGTCGAAGGGCGGATGCAGGTGGTTCAGGCGCATCAGGCAGATCATGCCCGCCTGCTCCTGCACGGCGACCTTGACGTTCCGCGCCCGCTTCAGCAGCGGCAGCATGTCGTTGGCGGCGAATTCCAGCCAGTCCTGCTCGCCGGCCTGAAGGGCGGCCACGGCGGTGGCGGCGTCGGGGATGACGGTCCACTCCACGCGGTCCACATGCACCACCTTGGGCCCCGCCGTGCCGGAGGGCGTGCCGGAGGCGCGCGGCACGTAATCCCTGAACCGCTCATAGGCGACGCGCGCGCCGGAGACCCGCTCGCCCGGCAGGAAGCGGAAGGGGCCGGAGCCGACCATCTCCGTCACCTGCGTATAGGGGTCGGTCTTGGCGAGCCGCTCGGGCATCATCACCGGCAGCAGCGGCGGCAGCTTGCCCAGCGCGTCCGGCAGCAGCGGAAAGGGGCGGTTCAGGCGGAACTGGATGGTCTTGTCGTCCGGCGCCGACAATTCGTCGGTGGCCGCCAGCAGCGCCTGGCCGAAGGGGTCGCGCTTGCCCCAGCGGCGGATGCTGGCCACGCAGTCCCGCGCCAGCACGCGCTCGCCGTCATGCCATTTCAGCCCGTCGCGCAGGGTCAGGCGCCAGAGGCGGCCATCCTGCTCGGTGACATGCCCCTCCACCATCTGCGGCGAGGCGCGGAAGTCGTTGTCCTGGCCGTAGAGCATGTCGAAGACCATGTAGCCATGGTTCCGCGTCGCATAGGCCAGGCCGAAGATCGGGTCGAGGATGCTGAGGTCGGTCTGCGGGATGAAGCGCAGCACCTTGTCCTGCTGCGCGCGGCCGAGGGAGGGCGCGGCCAGCGCGGCGGCGCTGGTGGCGAGGAATGTGCGGCGCTTCATGCGGTCTGCCTTTCGGGCGCTGGAAAGCTCATGCGGCGGGGGTGGCGCGGGCGGTCAGCCAGCCGCCATCGACGGCGATCACCTGCCCGGTGACGAAGGAGGCATCCTCCGAGGCCAGGAAGGCGATCACCGAGGCGATCTCCTCCGGCCTGCCGGAGCGGCGCAGCGGCGTCGGCGCCAGCATGTTGTCGCGGTAGTGCGGGTTCTTCAGGTGGTTGACGGTCATCGGCGTCTCGATGACGCCGGGCGCCACGGCATTGACCCGGATGCCCTCCGGCCCGAGGTCGCAGGCGAGCTGCCGGGTGAGCTGCGCCACGCCCGCCTTGGCCACGGCATAGGCCGCCGTGCCGGGATAGCCCACCAGCCCGAAGATCGAGGAGAGGTTGACGATGCATCCGCCGGGCCGCGCGAGATGCGGCAGGCAGTCGCGCGTCACCCGCATCACGGCCTTCAGGTTGGTGTCCACGAAGCGGTCGATCAGGTCGTCATCGGAGTCCGGCAGCGCCTTGCTGCCGCCGATGCCGGCATTGTTCACGAGGATGTCGAGCCGGCCGAAGGCTTCCGTCGCGGCGGTGGCCAGCCGCGCGCCCGCATCCTTCGCGGTGATGTCGAGCACCAGCGCCCGGCCGCCGATCTCGCGCGCCACGGCCTCCACATCGGCGGAACGGTCGGCGACGAGGACCTGCGCGCCCTCCTCCGCGAGGCGGCGCGCGGTCGCGGCGCCGATGCCGCCGGCGGCGCCGGTGACGATGGCGGCGCGGCCGGAGAAGCGGGGTTTCTGCGTCATCATCGAGATCCCTTGTGCGGAAGCGGACGGGCTCAGCGCGGCTGCCGCGCGCGGAATTCCTGCTGCACCTGGTCAAGGGTGAGGAACTCGGCGCCCATGCCGGCCAGGCCGTCGATCAGCTTCTCCATCATCAGCATGCGATGGCCGCGGCCGCTGACATAGGGATGGAAGGTGTAGACCATCACGCCCCACTCCGTGGTGCGGCGCATGTACTCGAAGTCGGCCAGCCAGTTCTCCAGCACGCCGCTGGCATTCGCCAGGCCGGGCATGACGCCCGCCTTGGTGCGGAAGAACTCGAAATGCGGATGGTCGTCGAGCGACCAGCTGATCGGGACCTCCACCAGGTCCGTCATCTCGCCGAAGACCAGCGGCGCATCCACCGCCACCTTGTCGCCGCGGCGGGCGTAGTAGGGCTCGCAGTCGTGCCCCATCATGCTGCTGTCGTAGCGGCAGCCATGCTCCAGCATCAGGCCGATGCTGTGCTCGCTGAGGTCCCAGGCGGGGGAGCGGTAGCCGGCCGGCCCGGCGCCGGTCAGGCGGCGGATGGACTCCACCGCGCGGCCGAACTCCTCCGCTTCCTGCGCGGGGGAAAGCTCGGCGGGCGGCACATGGCTCCAGCCGTGGTGGCCGATCTCGTGGCCCGCCTCCACCACGCGCGCGCAGATGGCGGGATAGGTCTCGATCACCACGCCGGGGACGTACCAGCTCGCCTTGATGCCGCGGCTCTCCAGCAGGCCGAGGATGCGCTCGGCGCCGATGACGCCGAACTCGCCGCGCGAGACCGGCGTCGGCGTCATCATGCCGCGCGAGGCGAAGCCGGACCAGGTGTCGAAGTCATAGGAAAGGCAGGCGATGTGACGGGGCAAGTGCGGTCTCCTCAATCTCGGCGGCGATGCGGCGGCTCGTCGGCACGCTACTCCGGGCCGCGCCGGATGTTCCAGAGCACGGGGAAGCCGAAGTCGATCACGCCTTGCAGCGCGCTGCGCCACACGGCGGGGCTGGAGAACTGGCCGGTCAGCGGGAAGTTCACGTTCGCCAGGGCGCGGCGGTTGATCTCGGCGGCGAGCTCGCGCCGGCGCTGCACGTTCGTCTCCGGCTCCGCCTCGAACTCCTGCAGCAGCGGCTTCAGCGCCTCGTCGCAGTAGAGCCAGGGCGCCGCGCCGGTGCAGTTGTAGCTGATGCCGAGATTGGTCAGCGGGTCGGCCATGTCGAAGCCGGTATAGACCACGGGCACCGCGCTCCAGCCGCCGCGCTCCACCGGTTCGCGGCTCAGCCAGCGCTGCGCGGCGGTGGCCCAGTCCATCACCTGCTGGTCCACGTTCAGGCCGAGCTTGCGCATCCGGTCCACAACGACCATGGCCATCGGGTTGATGAGCGTCGAGCTCTGCGGGTGCAGGAAGACCACGCGCTCGTTGTTGTAGCCGGACTGCTTCAGCAGGGCGCGCGCCCGCTCCAGGCTCGGCTCGCGCAGCGCCTCGCCGCCTGCCTCCGAGGCCAGCGGCGTGCCGCACATCGTCATGGACTGGCACTGCGCGAGGAACATCCCCTCCGGCAGGCCGTGCGCGGCGACGATCTCGCTCTGGTCGAGCGCCATCTGCAGCGCCTGGCGCACGCGCAGGTCGTTGAAGGGCGGCTGCGCGTGGTTCAGCGCGATGCCGCCCATCAGCTGCGCGATGCCCTTGGGCTTCGCCAGCGTCAGCGCCTTGTCGCGCAGCAGCAGCGGCAGGTAGTCGAAGGGCGCGTATTCCAGGTAATCCACCTCGCCGGCCTGCAGCGCGGCGACGCGCATCGAGGGGTCGTCCATGCTGACCATCTCGGCGCGCTCGATGAACACGCGCTTGCCGCCGGCCAGCCCGTCCGCCGGCTCCTCGCGCGGGCGGTAGCGCGGGTTGCGGCGGAAGGCCGCGCGCTCGCCCGGCACCCATTCGTCCTTCAGGAAGATGAAGGGACCCGAACCGACGATCTCCTTCACCGGCTCGGTGGGCGGGGTGGCGGCGGCGATGCGCGCCGGCATCATGAAGGGCACGTGCACGCTGGGCTTGGCGAGCGCGCCGATGACGCCGCCGAAGGGGCGCGCCAGCTCCAGCACGAAGCGGCCCTCGGCCACGGCCTGCAGCGACTTCGTCGCGGCCATCAGGCGGCGGCCGGTGGAATCGCGCGCGCCCCAGCGCTTCAGGGAGGCGACGCAGTCCTCCGCCGTGACCGGCTTGCCGTCATGCCATTCCAGGCCCGGGCGCAGGGTGAAGGTGTAGGTCAGCCCGTCCTCGCTGGCGCTCCAGCCTTCCAGCATCTGCGGGCGGACCGCGCCCTGGCCATCCATCGACACCAGCGTGTCGAAGACCATGTAGGCGAAGTTGCGCGTGACAAAGGAGGTGCCGACGATCGGGTCCAGCACCTGCAGCCCGGCATTGACCACGAGCCGCAGCGGCCGGTCCGCCGGCTGCGCCGCGGTGATGCCGGTTCCCGTGGCCAGCAGCGCCGCCGCCAGCACCGTCCGGCGCAGCCATCCGCTTTTCCGCATTGCTTCCATCCTCAGCCCAGGGGGCGGTTTGCCGTGCTGCCCCGCGTACCCGTCCCAAACTCTTGTTGGCGGCCGGTGGCAGGCGCCGCCGGGCCGCGGAGCGGCGGCCGCCTCAGGCGAGGCGGCCGCCATCCACCGGCAGGGAGACGCCGGTCAGGAAGCTTGCCTGCGCACTCAGAAGGAACAGCGCGGCATCGGCCACCTCCCCTGGCTTGCCGAAGCGCTGCAGGGGATAGCGTGCGGCGAACTGCGCCACCCGCGCCGCCCGCTCCTCCGCGCTGCCCGCGGCGTCGAAGGTGGCGGCCAGCATGGGGGTCTCGATCGAGCCGGGGCAGAGACAGTTCACGCGGATGCCCTCCGGCCCGTGCGCCAGCGCCAGGCTGCGACTGAGCATGACGATGGCGCCCTTGGTGGCCGAATAGGTCTGCAACTGCGCCGAGCCGGTGAGGCCGGCGGCGGAGGCCAGCGTCACGATGGCGCCGCCGCCCCGCTGGCGCATCTGCGGCAGGAAGGCCTTCACCGCGAGCCAGGTGCCCTTGACGTTGACGGCGAAGGCCCGGTCCCAGTCCTCCTCCGCCGCCTCGACGGCGGGCACGGTGGGGCCGAGGATGCCGGCCGCCGTCACCAGCAGGCTTGCCGGGCCGAGCCGCTCCAGGCCTTCGCGCGCGGCACGTTCCATGTCCGCCGCGCGGGCGACGTCCACGGCGAGGGCGATGGCGCCCGGGCAATGCGGCAGCACGCTGTCCAGCGCCGCCGCATCCCGGTCCATCAGCAACAGTCTGGCGCCCTCGGCGGCGAGCGCGAGGGCGATGGCCCGGCCGAGCCCCGATCCGGCCCCCGTCACGGCGCCGGCGCATCCTTCGAAACGTTGCATGAAGCATCCCCTTGCGGCGGCCTGCCCTGAAAGCCCTTGCCGTACTGCCGGTTCTTGCGTATCGCTGACCGATACGATCGAATTGTTCTAAGACGTTAAAGAAGGGGTTTGCTCCATGTCAACGGCCCGGGGACCGGAAGGCACCTCGCCTGAGAGCAGCCCGCTGTTCCTGCAATCCGTGGCGCGGACCCTGCGGGTTCTGGAGGCGTTCAGCCGGTTCCCGCGCCCGCTCTCCATCGCCGAGCTCTCGGCCGCCGCCGGCCTCGACAAGAGCGCCGGCCAGCGGATCGTGCATACCCTGCAGGCCCTCGGCTACCTGGAGCGGTCGAGCGCCGGGCTGGTGCCCGGCAAGAAGGTGCTCTACCGCGCCTTCGACTATCTGCGCATGAATGCCCTGGTGGAGAGCGCGACGCCCGTCCTGCACGAGTTGCGCAAGTCGGTGCGGGAGCGGGTGGACCTCAGCCTGCTCGACGTCACGGACATCGTCTATGCGGTGCGCCTGCAGAGCAAGCGGGAGAACTTTCCGGCCACGCTGGTCGGCCGCCGCATTCCCACCTTCTGCTCCTCCGGCGGCCGCGCCATGCTGGCGGCGCTGCCGGAGGAGGAGGCGATGCGGATCCTGCAACAGTCCGACCGGCGCCCGCTGACGCCCAGGACCATCACCGAGATCCCCGCCCTCCTCGCCAAGATCGCGGAGGCGCGGCGGGACGGCTATGCGCTGGCGCTGGAGGAATCTGCCCTGGGCGAGATCGTCCTCGCCGCCGCGGTGCTGGACATCCATGGCCGGCCGGTTGCCGCGATCCATGCCGCCGGCTCGCTTTCCGAATGGGAGGAGGAGACCTTCCGCCGCCGCATCAGCCCGCTGGTGATGGAGGCGGCGCGGGCGCTCTCGCATACCTACAAGCACGGCTGAAGGCGGGGGCGCACCCAAGCGGGTGCGCCACGCTCCTCCGGCACGCCTCAGGCGGCGGGGGCACCCGCCTCCTGCGCCATCCGCAGCATGTCGTGCCGCGCCTTCTGCATGTCGGCCAGCGTGCCGAAGGCGTTCATGTAGTGGCCCTTGAAGCCCTTGCGTTCCAGCAGGGCGAACATGGCGCCGAAGTCGAAATTGCCCTGCCCGGGAAGGAGGTGCTGCTCGTGCCCGTTGCGGAAGCAGTCGGCCAGCCGCACCTCGGCCACGCGGTCCAGCGGAATGGCGTCGACGAAGCCCTCCACCCCGTCCGGCATCAGGTGCGCGTGGTTGGCGGTGAAGGAGAGCGCGAAGGCCGGCGAGTGGATGCTCTCGTAGTAGTAGCGCCACTCCTCGATCGTATGCGCGAGGTAGTGGACCTCGGCATCCGCCGGTTCCTTGTTCAGGTTCTCCAGCAGCAGCAGGGCGCCGTGCTTCTCCGCATGCTCGACCATGCGCTGCAGCCGCGCCAGCCCCGCCTCCATGCGCGGCTTCACGTCGGCGGTGAAGTGGTAGCCGGCATGCACGACGATCCACTCGGCCCCGAGCTTCGGCGCCAGCTCGATATAGGCGCGCAGATAGGCATCCACCGCATCCGACAGGAAGGGCGAATACTCCGCGACGTTGACCGCCGAGAGCGTGTGCAGCCCGAGCGTCACGCCCTGCCGCTCCGCCTGCGCGCGGATCGCCGCGGCACGCGCGTTGTCGAAGCTGTCCACCCTGTTGGGGCCGGTATCGAGCTGGATGTCGATGTAGCGGACCTGGTTCTCCGCCGCCCAGTCGATCGCATCCTCCAGCCGCATACGGCGGCCGATGTCAACGCCGATCCTGTCGATCGTCAGCATGAGGTTTCCTTCCCTTCGGCATTGTCTGGTCTTCCGCCGCCGCGCTGCCGTGCGCGATGGCGGTGAGATAGCGCGCACGGCCTGCGCGCGTATGCGCCTCGGCGAGGCGCCGCGCCTGCTCCGGCTGGCCGGACAGGATGGCGTCCAGCAGCCGGTGGTGCTCGCTGTTCGCCGCCTTCATGTTGCCTGCCGCATCGAAGGAGCGGCGACGCAGCAGCAGAAGCCGGCGCGTGTGCTCGAGATAGACGTCGCGCAGCGGGCCGTTGCCGCAGAACTCGACGACATGCTGGTGGAACAGCACGTTGGCGGCGAAGAAACCCTCGCGCTCGCCGTCCGAAACGGCCTCGTCCATGCGGGCAACGATGGAGCGCAGCTCCGCGGCCTCCGTTGGCTTGAGCCTCGCCGCCACCAAGGCCGCGGCATGGCCGAACAGCACGGCGTTCATCTCGTAGGTCTGCAGCACCTCGTCGATGTCGAGGCTGCGCACGAAGGCGCCGCGGTTGAGGATGACGGTGACAAGCCCGGTCCGCTCCAGCGCGCGCGCCGCCTCCCGCACAGGGCCGCGGCTGACGCCGAGCTGCGCCGCCAGTTCCATTTCGTTCAGCCGCGCACCCGGCTTCAGCGCGCCGGTCTCGATCATCTCCTCCAGCGCCGCCTGCACGCTGCGGCCCAGGGATTGCCGCGTGGCGAGGCGCTGGCGCAGATCCGCCATTGCGCCCGCCGCGGTCGGGAGGTCTTCCGGGCGGGTGCTGCTCTGGCGCCGCTGCATGGTCGAGCCATCTCCAGGTGGCGAGGTGTTTATTGTTTACATTCCAAATGGCGAGTGACAAGCTTCATTACGAGGAGAGAAGCGGTCCGCCGCGTGAGAGGTGCAAAGCAAGCACCCCGCGCGAAGCTTGATGACGTGCTGCATGGCGTGACAGCCAGGCGGGCGCGGTTTCTCCTGGCACGCGTGATCGAATCCCGCACCGCAGCAGGAACCGGCTATTCATGGATACTCACCTCTCTCCCGAAGCCACCACGAAGATCCTGGCCCGCAAGCAGGACGGAATCGGCTGGCTGACGATCAATCAGCCCGAGAAGCGCAACGCCATCTCGCTGGCGATGTGGGATGCCATCGCCGCCGCCGTCGACGACTTCGCCGCCGACGACTCGGTGCGTGTCGTGGTGATGCATGGCGCGGGCGGCAAGGCCTTTGCCTCGGGCGCCGATATCAGCGAGTTCGATCGCGTCCGCGCCGATGCCGCCGCGCAGGAGGCCTATGGCCGCCGCAGCGGTGCCGCGCGACGCAAGCTGGAGGCGCTGCGCAAGCCGCTGATCGCCATGATCCAGGGCTTCTGCATCGGCGGCGGCTACGCCGTCGCGCTGATGGCCGACCTGCGCATCGCCTCCGATGACAGCCGCTTCGGCATCCCCGCGGCCCGGCTCGGCATCGCCTACGGGCAGGAGAGCCTGACGCGCCTCGTCGCACTGACGGGGCCGGCGGTCGCGAAGGAGATCCTGTTCACCGGGCGCCAGTTCGACGCTGCCGAGGCGCTGGCCTGCGGGCTGGTGAACCGGGTGGTGCCGGCGGCGCAGCTCGAGGAGGTCGTCACCGCGCTCGCGCGCGAGATCGCGCGCAACGCGCCGCTCTCGGTCGAGGCTTCGAAGGTGGCGATCGACCAGATCGCCGGTGACCCGCTCGCGCGCGATCCGGCGCTGGTGGAGCGGCTGAACCGCGCCTGCTTCGACAGCGCCGACTATGCCGAGGGCCGCCGCGCCTTCCAGGAGAAGCGGCCACCGGTCTTCGCCGGTCGCTGAACAGCCGCAGGGGGCAAGCGCGGCCGGGAGAGCCGCCGCTCCGCATCGCACAGGGAGAAGACGGAGATGCTGGACTTCAACAGGCGCCTGTTTCTCGGACTCGCCGCGGGAGGAGCCGCCTTGCGCTTCGGCACTGCGCGCGCGGCGGAGTTGCAGCCGCACGAAAAGGAACTCTACGAGGCCGCGAAGAAGGAGGGGCAGATCACCTGGTATACCGGCCAGTACCAGGCGGAACCCTCGGAGGCCATCGGGCGCGGCTTCATGGCGCGCTTCCCGGGTGTCGAGGTGAACGTCGTGCGCAGCACCTCGCAGGTGGCGTTCCAGCGTTTGTCGCAGGACATGCGCGCCGGGGTCGCCCAATGCGACGTGTTCAGCTCCACCGACCACAGCCATCTCGCCTTCCTGAAGCAGAACGAGAAGCTGATGCCCTACAAGCCGCAGAACGCGGCGGGGCTGATCAAGGCGGCGCAGCAGGCGGCGGATCCGGACGGCTACTTCCAGGTCACCTATCTCGGCCTCTTCCTGATGGGACGGCGCAGCGACCAGGTGTCCGAGGCCGATGCGCCGAAGAGCTGGAAGGAGCTGATCGACCCGAAGTGGCGCGGCAAGATCGCCGTCGGCCATCCCGGCTACAGCGGCGCCATCACCTCCTGGTGCCTGGCCATGCGCAAGCTCTACGGCTGGGACTACTTCAAGGCGCTGGAGAAGAACCAGCCGCAGATCGGCCGCTCCAGCGCCGACCCCGTGACCATGCTGAACGCCGGCGAGCGGAGCATCGCCGCGGCGCTTCCCTCCGCCACCACCCTGCTCTCGATCTCGCGCGGCAACCCGATCACGCTGATCTACCCGACCGACGGCACGCTGATGGTGCCGGCGCCCAGCGGGGCGCTGAAGAATGCACCGCATTCGAACGCGGCGAAGCTGTTCATGGAGTTCATGACCAGCCCGGCCTACTACGAGGTCACACGCCCCTTCTTCAGTGAATCCCTGCGCCCCGAGGTGCCGCCGCCGCCGGGCTCCCGCCCGCTCGACGAGGTGCCGATGATCACCGCCGACCCGGACGAGCTGGAGCGCGACGGCCAGGAGGTGAAGGAACTCTGGCGCGACACCTTCGGCGTCTGAGCGGCGGCGGGAAGGCACAGGGGGGAAGGAACGACCATGCAAGGGATCAGCCGGCGCGGCCTCTTGGCCAGCGCCGCCATCATCGGCAGCGGCGGCGCGGTGGCCCGCGCCGCCGCGCAGGAGTTGCCGTCGCACGAGCGCGAACTCTACGAGGCCGCGCGACGCGAGGGCGAGATCACCTGGTATTCCGGCCAGCAGAGCGCCGAGACCTCGGAGGCGGTGGGCCGTGCCTTCGGCGAGCGCTATCCGGGCGTGCATGTGAACGTCGTGCGCAGCACCTCGCAAGTCGCCTTCCAACGCCTGTCGCAGGACATGCGCGCCGGCGTCGCGCAATGCGACGTGTTCAGCTCCACCGACTACAGCCACTCCACCTTCCTCAAGCGGCAAGGCCGGCTGATGGCCTACCGGCCGCAGAACGCCGCGGGACTGATCGAGGTGGCGCGGGAGGCAGGCGATCCGGATGGGCATTTCCACGTCTTCTACATCGGCGTGCACCTGATCTCGCGCCACACCGGGCAGGTGCCGGAGGGCGAGGCGCCGAAGAGCTGGACGGACCTGCTGGACCCGAAATGGCGCGACAAGCTCGCGGTGGGCCATCCCGGCTACAGCGGCGCCATCGGCAGCTGGGCGTTGCTGATGCGCAAGCTCTACGGCTGGGACTATTTCACCAGGCTGGAGAAGAACCGGCCGCAGATCGGCCGCTCCAGCATCGATCCAGTGACGATCCTGAGCGCGGGCGAGCGGCAGATCGGCGTCGCGGTACCCTCCGCGACCGCCCTGCTCGCCATCTCCCGCGGCAATCCGCAGGCGCTGATCTATCCGGCCGACGGCACGGTGGTGGTGCCCTCGCCGAGCTGCATTCCGAAGGATGCGCCGCACCCGAATGCCGCGAAGCTGTTCATGGAGTTCGCCACGGGTCCCGAATACTTCCGCGTCACCCGCCGCTATTTCTCGGAATCCCTGCGCGGCGACGTGCCGCCGCCCGAGGGCGCGAAGCCGCTCGACTCCATCAAGCTCATCGTGCCCACCCCGCAGGAGGTGGAGACGGGCGTCACCGAGGTGAAGGAACAATGGCGCGACACCTTCGGCATCTGATCCCACCACAGCCGCGCAAAGGAACCGCGCCCGCATGACGGAATCCGCCGCCATCCTGACGAAAACCGAGGCGGAGGGCGCGCGACGGCCGGGGCTGCTGCGCCGCCTGCGCTATCTCGAACCTTCCAACCTGCTCTGGATCCTGCTGATCGCGGCGCTGCTCTTCCTCGTCGCCGTGCCGATCGGCAAGCTGCTGATCGTCAGCTTCGAGAAGCAGGGCAGCGGCGACTTCACCTTCGCCAACTACGCCACGGCCTATGGCCGCGTACGCTACCTGGAGGCGCTCGGCAACTCGCTGATGCTGGGCGGCCTCTCCGCGCTGCTGGCGGTGGTCTTCGCCGTGCCGCTGGCCTGGGCGGTCTCCCGCACGGACATGCCGGGCAAGGGGCTCACCTGGGCCATGGTGATGGGCGCCTTCATCATGCCGCCCTACCTCGGCGCCGTCGGCTGGATCCTGCTGGCCGGGCCGAATTCCGGCTTCATCAACCAGGCCTGGACCTGGCTGACCGGGCTGCAGGCGCCGCTGGTCAACGTCTATAGCTTCTTCGGCCTGGCGCTGGTGATCTCGCTGCACTCCTTCCCGCTGATCTTCATCTTCGTGAAGTCGGCGCTGGACCTGATCTCCTCGGAGATGGAGGACGCCGCCAACATCCTCGGCGCCGGCACCTGGACGACGACGCGCAAGGTGACCCTGCCGCTGGTCTGGCCCGCCGTGCTGGGCGGCATCATCGTGGTCTTCCTGGAGACGGTCGCGCTGTTCGGCACGCCGGCCATCATCGGCATTCCCGCGCGTATCAACGTCGTCACCACGCAGCTCTGGCAGTTCTTTGAATACCCCGTGCGCGTCGAGGTGGCGGCGGCCTATGCCATGCCGCTGCTGCTCATCACCATCGGCATGATCGCCGTGCAGAAGCTGCTGCTGGCGCGCAAGGGCTTCGTCTCGCAGACCGGCAAGGGTGGCGAGCGGCGGCCGATCAGGCTCGGCCGCTGGCGCTGGGTGGTGCTGGGCTATTGCGGCTTCGTCGGCCTGCTGGCGGTGCTGATGCCGCTCGCCGTGCTGCTGCAGGCTTCCTTCGCCAAGGCCTGGGGCCGCGGCCTCTCCTGGGACAACCTGACGCTGGGCAACTATGGCTACCTGCTGTTCCGGCACGAGATGGCGCTGCCCTCGATCTGGAACACGCTCTGGTTCTCCGCCGCCTCGGCCACGGCCGCGGTGGTGATCGCGGTGCTGGTGGCCTATATCGTCGCCCGCAAGCTGGTACCCTTCGGCTCGGTCCTGTCCTTCCTGGCGATGGCGCCCTTCGTCATCCCCGGCATCGTCATGGCCATCGGCTTCTATGCCGCCTATGCGGCGCCGCCCATCGCGCTCTACGGCACGGCGCTGATCATCATCCTGGCCTTCACCGCGCGCTTCCTGCCGATCGCCTTCGCCAATTCCGCCGCCGCCGTGCGCGCGGTGCATCCGGAGATGGAGGAGGCGGCGCGCATCCTGGGCGGCGGGCGGCTGCTGACCGTGCGCCGCATCACCGCGCCGCTGATCATCCGCAGCCTGATCGGCGGCTGGCTGATCGTCTTCATCGTCGCCTCGCGCGAGTTGTCGGCGGCGGTCTTCCTGGTCGGGCCGCGCACCCGCACCATGTCCGTGCTGCTCTACGACCTCAGCGAAGCCGGCAATTTCGAGGTGCTCGCCGCCTTTGGCGGGCTGCTGCTGGCCATCACCCTGATCCTTGTCGCCATCGGCATGAAGCTGGCCGGCCGCGACTTCATGCTGCGGAGGAGTTGAGACCATGCCCCGTCTCACGTTGAAGGGTCTCGGCAAGGCCTATGGGTCCCTCAAGGTGGTGGACAATGTCGACCTGGCCTTGCAGGAGGGCGAGTTCGTCTGCCTGCTCGGCCCGTCGGGCTGCGGCAAGACGACGACGCTGCGCATGATCGCCGGCTTCGTCGAGCCGACGGAGGGCAGCATCAGCATGAACGGCGAGGTGCTCTCCGCCCCTGGCGCGGTGCTGCCGCCGGAGCGCCGCCGCATGTCCATGATCTTCCAGAGCTATGCCATCTGGCCCAACATGACCGTGGCCGAGAATGTCGGCTTCGGGCTGCAATTGCAGAAACTGCCCTCCGCCGAGATCCGCACGCGCACGCGGCAGATCCTGGACGTCGTGCAGATGGGCCACCTCGCCGACCGCTACCCCGCCGAGCTTTCCGGCGGGCAGCAGCAGCGCGTCGCGCTGGCACGCGCCATCGTCGTCAAGCCCTCGGTGCTGCTGCTGGACGAGCCGCTCTCCAACCTCGACGCCAACCTGCGCGAGGAGATGCGCTTCGAGATCCGCCGCCTGCATGACGAGTTCCGCATCACCACGGTCTATGTCACGCACGACCAGTCAGAGGCCATGGCCACCGCCGACCGCATCGCCGTGATGAATGCGGGGCGCATCGAGCAGGTGGACGCGCCGCACCTGATCTACACCCAGCCGCGCACGCGCTTCGTTGCCGCCTTCATCGGCCGCACGAACCTGCTGGAGGGCCAGCTCGCCAATGGCGAGATCGGGCTGGACGGCTTCAGCCTCCGCGCGGCCCAGCTTGGCCAGAAGGTGCCGGACGCGGCGCGGCCGATCCTGCTCTCGGTGCGACCGCAGGCCATGTCCCTCTCCCGCAGCCAGCCGCAGACGCGGGAGGGCCGGCCGGTGCTGGCGGCCACCGTGGCGCAGCGGACCTATCTCGGAGAATCCTGGGACTATGTGGTCCACCCGCAGGAAGGTGGATTGCAGCTGCGCGTCACCGCGCCGCCGCTGCAGGTGCATGAGGTCGGCGAGAAAGTCTGGCTGGAACTCGATCCCCAGCAGATCGCCATCGTCAGTTGAACGAGAGGCGCGCTCCACGGAGCGCGCCCTCCTTGCCGCCCGGCTAGGCCGCGCGGGGCTGCAGCCAGGGCCGGCGCTGCGCGTCCCGCGCCTGGAAGGCGGCGATGGCCGCCTCCCGCGTCAAGGTCAGGCCGATCGGGTCCAGCCCTTCCAGCAGCATGGTCCGGCGCAGCGGCTCGACGATGAAGGGCAGCGTCACGCCCTCGCCGCGGATCTCCTGCGCCGGCAGGTCGATGGTCAGCTCCGGCGCGCGCAGCACCAGCGCCTGCAAGGCGGCCACCTGCTCAGCGGGCAGGCGGATCGGCAGCATGCCGTTCTCGAACAGGTTCTCGTGGAAGGCACCGCCGAAGGACGGCGCAATGACGCAGCGGATGCCGAAGCCCTGCAAGGCCCAGACCGCCGTCTCCCGCGCCGAGCCGCAGCCGAAATTCTCGCCGCCGATCAGGATGCTGGCGGCGTCATGGGGCGGGCGGTTCAGCGCGCAGTCCGGGTTGGGTGTGCCGTCCTGGCGGAAGCGCCAGCTTTCCAGCGCATAGGGGCCGAGCTCCGCGCGTGGCAGGCCCGCCGAGCGCTCGACGCGGATGATCATGTCCGTATCGAGATTGGCCAGCGGCACCGGCGCGGCGATGCCGGTATGGGTGGTGAAGCGCTGCATGGCTCTCAGCTCCTCGGATCGACGATGGCGCCGGCCAGCGCGGCGCGCGCGGCCATGGCGGGGCTGGCGAGATGCGTGCGCGCCCCCGGCCCCTGGCGGCCGACGAAGTTGCGGTTGGAGGTGGAGACCACGCGCTTGCCCGGCGCCACCATGTCGCCATTGGCGCCGACGCAGAGCGAGCAGCCGGGCTCGCGCCAGTCGAAGCCCGCCTCCCGGAAGCGCCGGTCCAGCCCCTCCGCCTCGGCGGCGCGCTTCACCGCCTGGGAGCCGGCGACCACCCAGGCCGTGACGCCGGGCGCCACGCGGCCGCCGCCCAGCGCCGCGGCGGCCTCGCGCAGGTCGGAGAGCCGCGCATTGGTGCAGGAGCCGATGAAGACCTGATCGACCGGCAGGCCGGCGAGCTTCTGGCCGGGCTGCAGGCCCATATAGTCCAGCGCCGCCGCCCAGGCGCGGGCGCGCACCGGATCGGGCGCCGTGGCCGGGTCGGGCACCACGCCGGTGACGGAGACCACATGCTCCGGGCTGGTGCCCCAGGTGACCTGCGGCGCGAGGCCGGCGACGGGGACGCGCGCCTCGCGGTCGAACACGGCATCGGGGTCTGAGAACAGCGCACGCCAGCTTGCGACGGCCTGCTCCCAGTGCTCGGCGGGCGGGGCGTGGCGGCGGCCCCGCAGCCAGGCGAAGACCTTCTCGTCCGGCGCCACGAGGCCGATCTTGGCGCCCAGCTCGACCGCCATGTTGCAGAGGGTCATGCGGCCCTCGGGCTCCAGCGCCTCGATGGCGGGGCCGGCGAACTCGATGGCATGGCCCACGCCGCCGCCCGCCCCCACCACGGCCAGCGCCGCCAGCGCGAGGTCCTTCGCCGTAATGCCGGCGGGCGGCAGTCCCTCGAAGCGGATGCGCATGCTCTTCGGCCGCCGCTGCACGATGGCCGAGGTGGCCAGCACATGCGCCACCTCCGAGAAGCCGATGCCCCAGGCCAGCGCGCCCAGCGCGCCATGCGTGCTGGTGTGGCTGTCCGGGCAGAGCACGAGCATGCCGGGATGGGTCAGGCCGAGCTCAGGCCCGACCACATGGGCGATGCCCTGGTCCGGATGGTCCTGGTCCAGCAGCATGACGCCGTGCCGCGCGCAGCCCTCGCGCATGGTCGCGAGGTGGCGTGCCGTCCAGGGCGCGCCGCCGGCCCGGCCCGGCGCGGTGGAGACGACATGGTCCACCACGCCTACCGTGCGGTGCGGATCGCGCACCGGCAGGCCGCGCGCCTCCAGCACGCCGAAGGCGCCCGCCCGCATCTCCAGCAGGTAGTGGCGATCGACGTTCAGCAGATCGACTCCGGGCGCCAGCGCGTCGATCACCTGCGCGTCCCAAAGCTTGTCCAGCAGGGTCCTTGGCATGTCCTCGTCCTTTTTTCGTTCTTAGCCGTCCAGCTCGCGGGTCAGGGCAGCGGCCTCGCGTAGCAGCACCGCGGACATGGCGGCGCGGTGCGCCTCGTCGCGGAAGCGGGTGACGGTGCCGCTCAGCGTCAGCGCGCCGGCAAGCACGCCGCCCTGCCCTCTCCCCTGGCGGAAGACCGGCACACTGAGCGCGCCCACCTCTGGCGTGCGCTCGCCGAAGGAGGCCTGCACCGGCGGCAGGTCCGGACGCGGCCCGGCCTCGAAGAGGCGCAGCACATGGCCGGCGGCGCCCTGCAACGGCAGCACCGCGCCGATCGTCACCACGTCGCGCACCTCCTGGCGGCCCTCGGCGCGGGCCAGGCAGAGGCGGCCATCGCCTTCGCGGATGAAGAAGCTCGCGGCCTCCCGCGTCTCGGCGGCAAGGCGGGCCAGCACCGGCTCCAGCGCGGCGTGGAGGTCGAAGCCGCGGCTATAGGCCTGGCCCAGCCGCAGCAGCATCGGGCCGAGCCGGTAGCGTCCATCGGCCAGCCGCACCGCGTAGCGGCAGCGCTCCAATGAGGCCAGCACGCGCAGCAGGGTGCTCTTGTGGAAACCGGTGCGGCGGGAAAGCTCGGCCAGCGGGATCGGCCGGCCGGCCTCGCCCAGGGCGTCGAGCACGGCCAGTCCGCGCTCCAGTGCCGAGACGCCGGCCGAGGCCCAACTTCCGCCGCCGGGTTCGAGGACATCCTGTCCGGGCTGCTTGACGTCCATACGGGCCGCGATCATCCTTGAATTTCAGAACGCATATTCTGTTGTAGTGAACGAGGCCGCGTCAAGCGGCCCGGAGATACGGAGGAAACGACATGGCTCAGCCCACCATCCGGCGTCGCGCGGTGCTGGCGGCCCCTGCCCTGCTGCTGGCGACGACGGCCCGCGCGCAGGGCTGGCCGGACCGGCCGGTGCGAATCGTGGTGAACTACGCGGCGGGCGGCGCGGCCGACACCATTGCCCGGCTGCTGCAGCCCGGCATGGCAGAGGCGCTGGGCCAGTCCGTGGTGATCGACAACCGGCCCGGCGCCGGCGGCACCCTGGGCGCGGTCTCGGTCGCCCGCGCGGCGGCCGATGGCTACACGCTGCTCTTCGATTCGGCGGCGCATGTGGTGGCGCCGCTGATGTTCCGGAACCTGCCGGTCGATTACGCCAGCGCCTTCTCCTATATCGGCCGCGCCACGGTGCAGCCCTATGTCTGGATGGTGGCCGAGAGCTTCCCGGCGCGGACGACCGAGGAGTTCATCAAGGCCGCCAAGGCGCGCCCCAACCCCGTGACCTATGGCTCGCCGGGCGTCGGCAGCAGCGGCAACATCGCCGCCGAGGCCTTCGCCCAGGCCGCCGGGCTGGAGTTCACGCATGTGCCCTATCGCGGCGGTGCCGAGGCGGCGAGCGCCATCGCCGCGGGCGACCTGGAGGCCGCCTGCATCACCCTCTCCTCCGCCGATCCGGTTGTGGATGCCGGGCGGGCGCGGCTGATCGGCGTCACCAGTGCCCAGCGCGCGGCCAGCCACCCGCAGGTGCCCGCCTTGGCTGAGGCCGGGCTGAAAGACTATGACGTGACAAGCTGGCTCGGCCTCTTTGGGCCGGCCGGGCTGCCGGAGCCGGTGGTGCGGAAGGCGGCCGCCGCCCTGCAGGCCGCCGGCACGAACCCGGCTACGGTGCAGCGTCTGGCCGCCAGCGGCTTCGAGGCCGCGCCCACCGGCCCGGCCGAATTCGCCGCGCAGGTGGCCCGCGACCGCGCCGCCTTCGGCGCCGTGGTGAAGCGCGCCGGCCTGCAGCCCGCCTGAACCGCCCCCGGACTGAAGGAGCCCGCCATGACCGACCTGCCCGCCCGCGTCTCGATCAACGAGGAAGGCCCGCGCGAGGGCTTCCAGATCGAACCCGGCCCGATTGCGACCGCCGACAAGATCGCGCTGATCGAGGCGCTCGCGGCGACCGGCCTGAAGCATATCCAGATCGCCTCCTTCGTCAGCCCCAAGCTGGTGCCGGGCTGGGCGGATGCCGAGGATGCGGTGGCCGGCTTCACGCCGCGTCCGGGGGTGGACTACACCGCCCTCTGGTTCAACGCTGCCGGACTGCAACGGGCGCTCGCCTTCCGCGACCGGCTGGCGCTGGCCGGCTCGATCTCGCTGGCCGCCTCCGAAGCCTTCTCGCGCCGCAATCTTAACCGCGACCGCGCCGGCAACCTGGAGGCGATGCGCAAGCAGACCGCGCTGCATCTGGCGGCGGGCGTCCCGGTCACGCGGCTCGGCATCATGGCGGCCTTCGGCTGCAACTTCGCCGGCGACATCAGCGCCGAGCAGGTCTTTGCCACCATCGCGGACGGGCTCTCCATCGCGGCGGAGGCGGGCGTGACGCTCACCCGCCTGAGCCTCGCGGATACCATGGGCTGGGCCAATCCGCGCCAGGTGGAGCGGCTGGTCGGCGAGGTGCGGGCGCGGTGGCCGGACCTGGCCATCAACCTGCACCTGCACGACACGCGCGGCCTCGCCGTTGCCAATGCCGTGGCCGGGCTTCGGCAGGGCGTGGCCAGCTTCGACGCCACGGTGGGTGGGCTCGGCGGCTGCCCCTTCGCCGCGCATCCCGGCGCACCGGGCAACATCGCCAGCGAGGAGCTGGCCCTGCTCTGCGAGGAGATGGGCATCGAGACCGGCATCGACCTGGACGCGCTGATCGAGGCCGGGCATCTCGCGGAGCGCATCGTCGGCCACAAGCTGCCCAGCGCGCTGCTGCGCGGCGGCAGCCTGCGCGCCCTCCGCGCGCGGACGGCGGCATGAGCGCGCGGCCGCTCGAAGGACTGAAGGTCCTTGAGTTCTCCCACACCATCATGGGACCCTGCGCGGGGCTGATCCTGGCCGACCTGGGCGCCGAGGTGGTGAAGGTGGAGCCGGCACCCGAAGGCGACCACACGCGTCGCCTGCCCGGCTTCGCCGCCGGCTTCTTCGCCACCTTCAACCGCAACAAGCGCTCGCTCGCCATCGACCTGAAGCGGCCGGAGGGGCGCGCGGCGGTGCACCGGCTGGTGGCCGGCGCCGACATCGTTCTGGAGAACTACGGCCCCGGTACGATGGAGCGGCTGGGCTGCGGCTGGGCGGAGCTTTCGGCGCTTAATCCGCGCCTCGTCTACCTGGCGCTGAAGGGCTTCCTCGCCGGCCCCTACGAGCACCGCCCGGCGCTGGACGAGGTGGTGCAGTTCCAGTCCGGCCTGGCCTACATGACCGGCCCGCCCGGCCAGCCGCTGCGCGCCGGCGCCTCGGTGATCGACATCATGGGCGCGGTCTTCGGCGTCACCGCCGTGCTGGCCGCGCTGCGCGAGCGGGAGCGCACCGGACAGGGGCAGCGGGTCGGCAGCTCGCTGTTCGAATCCGCGGTCTTCCTGATGGGCTCGCACATGGCGGGCGCCGCCGCGACCGGCGAGCCGGTGCCGCCCATGCCGGCGCGGCGCGGCGCCTGGGGCGTCTACGAGACCTTCGGCACCGCCGATGGCGGGCAGGTCTTCGTCGGCGTCACCAGCGATGCGCAATGGCTGCGCTTCTGCGAGGCCTTCGGCTTGCCCGATCTCGCCGCCGACGAAAGCCTGCGCCGCAATGCCGACCGCGCGAGGGCACGACCATGGCTGATCCCGCGCCTGCGCGAAGTGCTGGGTGCGTTGCCGCGCGAGGCGGTGGTGGCGCGTTGCGAGCAGGCGGCCATCTCCTGGGCGCCGGTCGGGCAGCCGGCGGACCTTTTCACCGACCCGCATCTGCTGGCCAGCGGCGGCCTGCTGGCCACCGCCATCTCGGCGCTCGGGGGCGGGCCGGCCGAGACACTGCTGCCCGCCCTGCCGGTGGAGTTCGGCGAGGGCCGTGCACGGCCGGGCCTGCAACAGCAGCCGCCGCGAGTGGGCGAGCACAACGGCGCCATCCTCGCCGAGGCCGGCATGGCGGCCCCGGAGATCGAGGCGCTGGTCCGCGCCGGGGTGCTGGTCGGCGCCCCGGCAGCCTGACCCACGGGCCGGCGCGCCGTCAGGAGGTGGCGGCGAGCCGGCAGATGCGCAGGCTGACGCGGAGCGAATCCACGAAGGCGCTCACCGGCAGGAACTCGAAGCGTGAGTGGAAGTTGTGCGCGCCGGTGAAGTAGTTCGGCGTCGGCAGGCCGCGCGCGGAGAGCGCGGAACCGTCGGTGCCGCCGCGCATGGCGATGACCTTCGGCGCGATGCCGGTCTCCGCCATGGCGCGGAAGATCAGGTCCAGGCAGTGGCGGTCATTGCCGAGTGCGGCATCGATGTTGCCGTAGGTGTCCTCGATCCGGCAGGCGATCCGCGCGCGGGGATGGCGCGCCTGCAGCTGCTCCACCGCCTCGGCCAGCAGGCGCTTGCGGGTGGCGAAGCTCTCCGTGCCGAAGTCACGGATGGAGACGGTCAGCCGCGCTGAGCTCTGGTCCCCGGTGATGCCGTTGAACCACCAGTAGCCCTCGCGTCCCTCGGTGTGCTCCGGGCGCTGCAACGGGTCGAACTGCGCGATCAGCTCCATGGCGATCAGGATCGGGTTGACCAGAACGCCCTTGGCCGACATCGGGTGCGCCGGCACGCCGGTGATCTCGACCGTGGCGCTGGCGGCGTTGAAGGTCTCATACACCACCTCGCCGCGCGCGCAGGAGTCGATGGTATAGGCGAAGGCCGCGGGGAAGCGGGCGAAGTCGAGCGCCTTGGCGCCGCGCAGGCCGATCTCCTCGTCCGGCACGAAGGCGACAGCGATGTCGCCATGCGGCACATCGCCGGCCCGAAGCTCCTCCAGCAGCGTCATGATGGTGGCGATGGCGGCCTTGTTATCGGCGCCGAGCACGCTGGTGCCATTGCTGAACAGGATCTCCTCGCCGCGATAGGACAGGATCTCCGGGTGCTCCCCGACGCGCAGCCAGATATCCTTCTCCGCGTTGAGCAGCAGGTCCTCGCCCTCGAAGCGCAGCCGCTGCGGGTGGATCTCGGGGGAGAGCCCGACATCCACCGTGTCCAGATGCGCGACGAAGCCGATGCACGGCGCCTCCGGCACGGTGCCGGGCAGCCGTGCCGTCACGATCGCATTCCTGTCCAGATGGACATCCGCCAGGCCGAGCGTGCCAAGCTCGGCCGCCAGCAACTCGGCCAGATGGCGCTGCCCCGGCGTGCTCGGCAGGCTGGTGGCGCGCGCGTCGCTCTGGCTGGGGATGGCAAGATAGCGGAAGAAGCGGTCGATCAGCTTCTCGGCAACGGGATCAGTCATGGCGGGGTTCCAGGGTTCCGGGCCGCATCATGGCGGTTCTGGCGCCGGAACCCAAGGTGTGCGGCGTCCTCCTCCGCTCAGGAGGATTTCTTCCCCCTTCGGCCCGGCTGCGCCCGTGCAAGGAACTGCGAGTAGAGGGCTTCCATCTGCTCCAGCAGGAAGGCGTCGAAGCCAGGGGCCGAACGCCGGTCGATGGTCAGGGTGGTGGCGCGTTCGGTCGAGGCGACCTTCATCACCCGGGTGCCGCTGGAATGGGTCCAGGCCCGGACGGGCTCCCGCTCGCGTCGCGCGCCCTCCCCTTCCCCGGCGGCGGCCTTGGCCGGCGGCGCGCTGAACCAGGCCAGCGCCTGCTCGAATCGGTCATCCGAACTGCCGACCTGGAAGGCTGCGCTGGCGAGCCGCCGCTCAAGATCGGGCAGCGGCTGCTTCTGGAAGGCGGCGGCGAGTTCGACCCAGCGGTCGCGCCCGATGGCGGGCGCGGGGCCAATCGCCTCGATCACCCCCGGCGGAATGCGCTCGATCACGGTGATCAGGCGGGAGACGGTGGTCTTGTCGGCGCTGAGGGCGAGCATGATGGTCTCGCGGTCATAGCCGCCTTGCTCCAGCCGGTGGGCGAAGCGCGCCCGCTCGATGAAGGAGAGGTTGGCGCGGGCGCTGTTCTCCTGCCCCTGCGCCAGCACCAGTTCGCGGTCGGAGAGCGGGCGGACCACCGCCCGCACCGGCCGGGCCAGTTCCGCCGCCGCCCGGAGCCGGCGGTGCCCGAAGGCCACCTGGAACCGCCCCGGCGTCGCCGGATGCGGGCGCACCAGGATCGGGGAATCCTGCCCTCCCTGGGCGATACTGTCCCGCAGGGCGCGGTATTCCTCGTCATCCCGGGCCATGCGGTCGGCGATGAAGGAAGCGTCGATGCTGGCCGGATCAAGCTCGACAATCACCTGCCCCGAGGTCAGGCGCGCTTCCAGTTCCTTGGCGGCGTTCGCCTTGCTCGCCAGGTCGTCGATGCTGCGCGTGACGGCGCCGACCGCGCCCCGGCCGGCGAAGGGCAAGCCCGGCGCCCGGTTGGCGGATGGGCGCGCCGGGTCCGAGTTGACGGCCGTCAACTTCGGCTCCGTCAGCCCCGCGAGCAGGTTCTTGCGCGCCATCAGCCCCTCCCCCACGCCGCGTGGATCAGTTCCTCGATTTCACCATTCACCGCGTCGAGGCATTCCATCGCGCGGTCATAGGTGGCCGGCGTGAAGAGCCGCCGCTCCACCTCATAGAGCGTCTGCTTGGTGATGCCGGCATCGGAGATGGCGACGCTCTTGAGCATCGGATGGGTCAGCACATGCTGACCGAAGAGCGAGCGCATGAACCCCACCATCTGGGTTTGCGGCCCATCGCTGGGCTCGTAGCGGGTGACGAGGTAGCGCAGCCAATCATAGCGCAGATTGCTGCCGGCGGCCTTCAGATGACCCAGCACGTCGCCCAGCATCAGCAGGAACTGGCACATCGACATCACGTCGAGCATCTGCGGATGGACGGGAATGAGCACGGCCGTGGCCGAGCAGAGCGCCGCCATGGTGAGGTAGCCGAGCTGCGGCGGGCAGTCGATGACGACGATGTCGTACTCCGCGGCGACCCCGGCCAGGGCGCCGTCGAGACGCGCGAAGAAGTCGCGCCCCGTAGCCCCACCTTCATGCGTCGCAAGCACCCGGGGCGTGTCGTACTCGAATTCCATCAGCTCGATGCTGGCGGGCACGATGTCGAGGCCGGGGAAGTTGGTGCGGCGGATCAGCTCGTGCAGCGGCCGCGCTTCCTCGTCATAGCGCAGCGCGGCGTAGAGCGTCTCGTTGGGGGCAAGGTCGAATTCCGGCTGGAAGCCATGCAGCGCCGAAAGGCTGGCCTGTGGATCAAGGTCCACCGCCAGCACGCGATGCCCGGTGAGGGCCAGGTGTTGCGCCAGGTGCGCCGTGGTGGTGGTCTTGCCGCTGCCGCCCTTGAAGTTGACGACGGCGACAACCTGGATGTGCTCCCGGCCGCGGCGATGCGGTACATAGCGCCGGCTGGCGCGGCCATTCTCCTCGAGATAGGCACGCAGCTCCTGGATCTGTTCGGCCGTGTAGGAGCGGCGGCCGGTGCTGGTGACGCTGGGCGCCGGCCCCTTCCCCTCAAGCGAGAGGTTGCGCAGGTAGCCGCTTTTGACGCCGAGCAACTTGGCCACCTCGGCGGCCTGAAAGGAGCGCAGGGGCTTCTGGGCTGCGGGCGGAAACAGCTCCAGCCGATGCGCCTGCAGTTTCTCCGAGAGCTCCTGCGCCTGGGCACTGATGATGGTATCGATATCGGGAACCGCCTTGCGGCTTCCGGGTAAACTATCCATGTTTTCCACTCGCAGGTGCGGCTGCAGAAGCATTTGCCGGGGAATATCGCATCTCGCCGCGCCGCTTGGAAGCCAGCCCCGTCCGGCGTCCCGAGTTGACTGCCGTCAACAGCCGTTCCCTGCGGCAACCTGTCGCCTCCCGCAAGCCATGGATGCTGCGGTCCAGGAACAACTCGCCGCGTTCGGCCCGGCGCAGCATGCCCCGCAGATACCCGGCCGGACCGGCGCTGTGGAAGTGGGTTGCTGGCTTGGTGGAGATGATGGCCACCGCGATGGCGGCCGGATGCCGGCCAAGCGCCCTGCAGGCTTCGCCGTAAATGGCGCGCGGGATGCCGAGATGCTGCGCCAGCACCGAGGCAGCCTCGGCAATGTCGTTCCAGCCTGGGCGGTCCGAAGTCAGGTAGTTCTCCAGTTTCGGCGCCAGCCGCACCAGCTCGGCTGGCGAAACGCGCAAGTCGGCTTCGGCCGCTGCCACCCTGGGCCTTGAGGGCAGGGCAGGGGGCGGCGCGACCGCTTCCCGAGCCACTACCGTAGACCCTTCAGGGTCCCTGGATGTGTTCGTAGGTATTAAAGGCCTGACTCGCAGGTCACCCGAGCCTGACAAATCCGCGCCTTCCACCGTCTGTTCAAGCGTCGTCCGGGTCTCGGCCACGAGAGCCTGCAGATCCTCCACCAGCGCCGCCAGTCGCGCCGGTGCTTCCGCCCGCCGCAGTGTCACGGCGCGATGTTCCACCTCCGCCGCACGCGTCTCGAGGGCTGCAAGGGCGAGGCCGCGCTCCCGTCCCAGGGAGAGAAGCTGCGCCAGGAACTGCCGTGCGACGCCTGCCTGGCGGCGCCACTCACGACAGGCCTGGCGGGCGCGCTCGCCCTCCTCGGCAGCCTGCAGGAAATCGGCGTGGCGCGCGGCCATCGGGCGCAGGTTGAGCCCCCAGGCCCAGATGATGCGCCCCTCCTGCCGGAAGCCGCGCCGCTTGCGGTCGGTGCCGTCCCGGACGGTGATCAGCTGCGCCTCGATGGCGGAGGCGATCAGGCGGCTGACATGCCGCTCGCTGCAATCCAGGGCGGTCGCCAGCTCCTCGTTGCTGGGCCAGACGATGGGCTCGGCGCCCGGCGCCCAGTCCTGCGGCTGGGTCCAGCGGAACAACGTCTCCATCAGCGGCAGGAGCCGGGTATGACCGAGATAGGGAGCGGCGCGGCGCATAGCCGCCAGCAACTGGTTCGGATGCTTGACGCCGGGAGGAAGGCCCCGCGCCTGCTCGGCGAGCCGGGCCGCGATGAGATGGTTGGTCGTCAGTTTGCGCAGGCCACAACTCGCCCGGCGCGGAAAAACCTGAGTTTCCACGATGCCCAATCCTTCGGAAGGGATGGACCGAGGCGGGCATACGCTCCCGTTAGCGCCGAAACCGCGTTTCGCGCTTGACCAGACCCGTGGTGTGGACCTAGAGGAATGACTGTCCAGGACATTCCCTAAGGCCATCACGGCCGACTCGGTATGTTCAGCAAGCCCCGCTTTGCCGAGCGGGGTTTTGCGTTTTCAGGGTTCGCCTGCCGTCGGCGCCTCCTCCGTTTCTGCCGTGGCCTCGCCGACGGTGCCGAGCAGCGAGCGCCGGGGGAGGGAGGTCTTCGCGCGGGCTGTGAAGGTCACGATGGTGCCCTCATAGCCCGGCCGGCCGCGCCGCTGCGTCTCCGCGGCGGGGCGGTGCAGGCCAATATCGAACTCGATCAGCCGCTGGTTCTGCTCCAGCTCGGTCAGGAACTGGCCGAAATGCCGCAGCAGCCCGCGCGTGCCCACGCGGGCATGCAGGTCCTCGATGCCGATCGACCAGCCCGCCTCATCCACGTCCTCGGACTTGGCGATCTCGTAGAGGCGGCGCTCCAATGGCGCGAGGTCGAAATACTCGTCGGCGAAGGTGAGCAGGCGCGTGTCGCTCAGGATGCCCCGGTAGAGCCAGGCGCAGAGCGTCACGGAGACGCTGACCAGCTCCTTCTCCTTGCGGGCGTTGCGGCGGTAGCGGGTGTTGACGGCGTCGATCCAGGAAAACACGCCGTCGGTGCCTTCCCCCGCCATCTCGATGTTGGTGCGCACCTGGGTGCCCTGCAGCCGCTGCAGCATCTGCAGCAGCCGGTCATAGGCCTTGCCCGCCGTGTCACGGCCAGCGACGCGAAAGAAGTCGTGCGCGGTGAAGGTGAACTCGCGGTCGGGCTTCGGGTCATCCGGCCGCAGCTCGCCGCGCCGCAGCTTCTCCGCCATCAGCGAGGCGATGTAGAGGATCAGGTCCTTGTCATAGATGGTGGCGATACCGGCGGGGCCGGGTGCCACCTCGATCCGCACCTGCCCGTCGTCGTAGCGCAGCACCTCCCGCGCCGGAGCCGTCTTGCCCAGGTGGAAGAAAGGATAGGCCATGACGCTGCGCTGGCCGCGCACCTTGCCGCGCAGCGGGCTGTCGAACAGGTCGGGCATCAGCGCGCGGCTGCGGCGGGCGCGTGCGGCCGCGGCGGCCTTGCCCTGCGGCGGCAGGGAAGGGGGCTGATCGGAAGGCTCGTGGGCCTTCTGCCGCGGGGTCGGTTGGCGTGCCATCGCTCGCTGGGGTGCGTATCTCTGCGGGTTCTGCCGCCAGCATGCATAACCTCGGCGGGATCGCGAGGGGGAAGGTTCGGGGTTTCACCTCCGAAAGCGGCGCAAAGATTCGGGGTTTCGCCTCCGAAAACCCTTTTTGGCAGCGAATTCGCCGCCCGGCGGCGCTTGAAAGCGCATCTGCAGTCCGAGTCCTACCTGCCGCCTTTCGGGCTAACGGCTCCAAAAATCCTCGCGAATCGGCCGGGGCTCCGACTCGCTGATGCCTGACCAGGGGGTAGGAGGGGGCTTAGGTGCGATTTTGCCTCCGAAGCGCCGCCGGCACCGCTCCTTCAGAAGGCGGCGGCGGAGTCTCACGACAAGCTACAGCCTGATTCTGGCGGCCGGTTGAGGAAGAGGGCTCACGCCGCGCCCGGATTCGGGGTTTCGCCTCCGATAATCTCTCTCGCCTGGCAAAGTTCTGAAGGCAGGTGGTCAGTGGGCGATGCAAAGACAGTGATGATGCCAGAACCTGCCCCGCACGGCGCGTTGTTGTCAATATTTTCCTATCCCTCTCTTCGCCATCTGGCTGTGGAGCCGAGAAGCGCCGGCGCTCTGCGGCGGAGAGTGCGTGAGGAAGGAACAGGGGAGGGGAGGGCAAGCACCTTGCCCCTCGGGTGGCACCGGCACGGGCGGCACCGCTGCGGAAGAGCGTCGCCTTCCGGCCCCTGAGGGGTGTGGCGCTGGATCGCCGCGCCCTCCCCGTCCTGGCGGGGCCAGGGCGGGGAGGGAGGGGGGGGCTTGCGCCTCAGGCGTTCCCGTTCAGGTAGTCCATGGCGGCCAGCACGCCGCCGGGCTGGAAGGGAATGCCGGCGGCCTTCAGCCCCATCTCCACGCCGCCCAGCGTGCCGACGAGCTGGAGATCGCCGAAATCGCCGAGATGGCCAATGCGGAAGACCCGGTCGTTGAGCTGGCCCAGTCCATTGCCCAGGCTCATGTTGAATTTCTCCAGGATCACCGCGCGCAGGGCGTTGGCGCTGTGCCCCTCCGGCAGCCGCACGGCCGTCAGCGAGGAGGAATGGTGCCGGGGCTCGGCGCATTGCGTCTCGAAGCCCCAGTGGCGCACGGCGCGGCGGGTCGCCTCGGCGTGGCGGTCGTGGCGGGCGAAGACGTTGTCCAGCCCTTCCTCCAGCAGCATGTCCACCGCGGCGTCGAGCGCGTAGAGCATGTTGGTCGCCGGCGTGTAGGGGAAGTAGCCGGTGGCATTGGACGCCAGCATCGGCTTCCAGTCCCAGAAGCTGCGCGGCATCCGCGCCGTCTCGCTCGCCTTCAGCGCCTTGGCCGAGACGGCGTTGAAGCTGAGGCCCGGCGGCAGCATCAGCCCCTTCTGGCTGCCGGCGACGGTGACGTCCACGCCCCATTCGTCGTGCCGGTAGTCGATGCTGCCGAGGGAGGAGATGGTGTCCACCAGCAGCAGCGCCGGATGGCCGGCGGCGTCGATCGCCTTGCGCACCTCGTCGATCCGGCTGGTGCAGCCGGTGCTCGTCTCGTTGTGCACCACGCACACGGCCTTGATGCTGTGCGCCTTGTCCTCGCGCAGCTTCGACTCGATGGCGGCGACATCGGCGCCGCGGCGCCAGTCCGTGCGGATGTAGTCGGGCTGGAGCTGCAGCCGCGTCGCCATCTCGTGCCAGAGATGGGCGAACCAGCCGGTCTCGCACATCAGCACGCGGTCACCGGGGGAGAGGGTGTTCGCCAGGGCCGCCTCCCAGGCGCCGGTGCCCGAGGCCGGGTAGATCACCACGGGACCCTCGGTCTTGAAGACGGCCCGCACCTTTTCGAGCAGCGCCTTGCCCAGGCGGCCGAAATCAGGGCCGCGATGGTCCATGGTCGGGTTGTCCATGGCCCGCAGCACGCGGTCCGGCACGTTGGTGGGACCCGGGATCTGCAGGAAATGGCGGCCGGCGACCGGCTTGGACTGGAAATAGGCCATGGACGTGTTCCCTCTTCGCCCTGTCTGTCTAGCCAGCAATGATGCATCCTGCCAACGAGTAAGCCGTCCGGGCTGGAAGAACATGATCGACGCGACCGCCGCGGCGCCCTCCGCCGCCGCCGTCGCCGGGGGGAAGGTTAGCGTATGAACGTCATCACGGGCCGGGCACGGATCGGGGACAGCCGCCTCGCGGACCGCCTGCGCCGCGAGACCGCGGGCGAGGTGCTCTTCTCCGCCGGCGACCGCGGCCGCTACGCCACGGATGCCAGCATCTACCAGATGGAGCCGCTCGGCGTGCTGGTCCCGCGCACGGCGGAGGACGTGCTGGCCGCCATGGCGATCTGCCGGGAGGAGGGCGTGCCCGTATTGCCGCGCGGCGGCGGCACGAGCCAGTGCGGACAGACGGTCAACCGCGCGCTGGTCCTGGACTGCACGAAGCACCTGCGCCGCGTGCTCTCAGCCGAGGGCGACACCGCCCGCGTCGAGCCCGGCATCACGCTCGGGGCGCTGAACGAGGCGCTGAAGCCGAAAGGGCTGTTCTATCCCGTCGATCCCTCCACCTGGGCGCGCTGCACCATCGGCGGCATGGCCGGCAACAATTCCTGCGGCTCGAAATCCATCCGCTACGGGCTGATGGCCGACAATGTCCGCGCCATCGACGCCATCCTGGCGGACGGCACGCGCTTCACCTTCGGCGACCTTCCCGACAATCTTGGCCCCGATATGCCGCCTGCTGTCGCCGACCTGATCGCGCGGCTCCGCGCCATCGGCGCGCGGGAGGCGGAGGAGATCGCCGCCCGCTTCCCGCACCAGCTCCGCCGCGTCGGCGGCTACAACCTCGACGCGCTGACGCCTGCCGCGCGTGCCGAGGGCCGCGCCAGCCTGGCGCGCCTGCTGGTGGGCAGCGAGGGGACGCTGGCCTTCTCGGCGGCGCTGGACCTCCGGCTCTGGCCGATCAAGCCGCGCAAGGTGCTGGGCATCTGCCAGTTCCCGAGCTTCCGTCGCGCCATGGAGGCCTCGAAGCACCTCGTCACCCTCGACCCGGAAGCGGTGGAACTGGTCGATCGCACCATGATCGACCTCGGCCGCTCCATTCCGATCTACCGCAACACGATCGACCGCATCCTGATCGACGAGCCGGACAGCCTGCTGATCGTCGAGTTCCACGGCCATGAGGATGCGCCGTTGCTGGCCGCGCTGGACCGGCTGGAGGAGATGATGGGCGATCTCGGCCTGCCCGGGCAGGTCGTGCGCGTCACCGATGCCGGCTTCCAGGCGCAGGTCGCGGAGGTGCGCGAGGCCGGGCTGAACATCATGATGAGCATGAAGGGCGACGGCAAGCCGGTCTCCTTCATCGAGGACACGGCTGTCGCGCTGGAGGACCTGGCCGACTACACCGAGCGGCTGAACGAGGTCTTCGAGAAGCACGGCACCAGGGGCACCTGGTATGCCCATGCCTCCGTCGGCTGCCTGCATGTGCGGCCCGTGCTGAACATGAAGTCCGGCACGGATGTCGCGAAGATGCGGGCCATCGCCGAGGAATGCTTTGCCCTGGTGCGTGCGTACAAGGGCAGCCATTCCGGCGAGCATGGCGACGGGATCGTGCGCTCCGAGTTCCACGAAACGATGTTCGGCGCGCGCGTCGTGCGCGCCTTCGAGCAGGTGAAGGACGCCTTCGACCCCGCGAGCGACGCCTTGCCGCACGGGCTGCTGAACCCGAACCGCATCGTGCACCCGCCACGCATGGATGACCGCTCCCTGCTGCGCTACCACGAGGGCTATGCAGCGGACGGCCGCATCGCGCCGGCGCTCGACTGGTCGGCCTGGCCGGGCCCGCAGGGTGGGCTGCTCGGCGCCGTCGAGATGTGCAACAACAACGGCACCTGCCGGAAGTTCGACGCCGGCACCATGTGCCCGAGCTACCGTGCCACGCGCGACGAGCAGCATCTGACGCGCGGCCGCGCCAACACGCTGCGCCTCGCGCTCACCGGGCAGATCGAGGGCGGTCTGGCCTCGGACGAGGTGGCGGAGACGCTGTCGCTCTGCGTCGCCTGCAAGGGCTGCAAGCGCGAATGCCCGACCGGCGTGGACATGGCGCGCATGAAGATCGAGGCCGCCCATGCCCGCAACCGCGTGCGCGGCGTGTCACGGAAGGACCGGCTGATCGCCAGGCTGCCGCACTGGGCGCCCTGGGCGGCGCGTTTCGCGCCGTTGTCGAACCTCCGCGACCATCTTCCTGGCCTGCCGGCCCTGAGTGAGCGCGCGCTCGGGCTGGCCGCGCAGCGCAGCCTGCCACGGTTCCAGCGCGATGCATTCCGCGACGGCGAGCTGCGCACGCCGGATGGACGCGCGAACGAGGTCATTCTGCTGCCGGATCTCTTCAACCGCTACTTCGAGCCGGAGAACCTGCGCGCCGCCGTTCGCGTGCTGCGTGCGGCCGGCGCCGACCCCGCCATCGCGCGCCCGCGGCGTGGCGCGCGCCCGCTGGATGACGGGCGAACCTATCTCGCCGCCGGCATGGTGGAGGAGGCCCGCGCGGAGGCGCGCCGCACGCTGGAGGCGCTCTCACCTTGGGAGAGCCCGGTGCTGGGCCTGGAGCCCTCATCCCTGATGACGCTGCGCGACGAGTTCCTCGCCCTGCTGCCCGGCGCGCCGGCGGAGAGGCTTGCCGCGCGTGCCATGCTGGTGTCGGAGTGGCTGGCGAAGGCGAAGCCGGCGCTGGCGCTGAAGCCGGTGGGGGAGGAGGCCCATATCCATGGCCACTGCCACCAGAAGGCCTTCAACGCCTTCAGCCCGGCCGTCGCGATGCTGAAGGCGATCCCGGGGCTGGCGGTGACGCCTATCACCTCCTCCTGCTGCGGCATGGCCGGCGCCTTCGGTTACGAAGCGAAGAACCTGCCCGTCTCCATCGCCATGGCCGAACTTTCGCTGCTGCCGCATATCCGCCGGACCGCGCCGACGGCGATCATCGTCGCCGATGGCACCTCCTGCCGGCACCAGATCCGCGATCTGGCGAAGCGCGAGGCCATCCACTCGATCCGCCTGCTGGACCGCGCGCTCGCCTGAACCGCGAAGGAGCCCCTCCCATCGAATGACCCGCCGTCGCAACACCGTTGTTGCGTCTGCAGGCATAGGATAGCTGGGGCATCTGCCGGCGTTGCGCCGCATCCTGCGCAAGCAGGCCGCCCAACGGGCCGCAGGTTGATGACGACCTCTAGAACTGTGCCACAGAGCGGATGAAGCCGATGCCGTGCTGGAGGTCCGCCTGGATGGCCTGGCGCGCGGCAACACCGTCGCGTGCCCGGAGTGCGGCGATGACCGCCTCGTGAAGCCCTGATTGCCGGCGAATGCCGCGCTCCCGGTAGAGGCTGAGTAGCGGGCCAGACTGCAGCCACAGGCTCTCGATCAGCGGCAGTAGAACCTCCGAGCGGCTGCCGCGATAGACCTGGAAATGGAAGTCGCAGTTCCAGACGACGTACTCCTGCCACCGCGCGCCGTCATGCGCGACGGCGTTCATTTCGGCGCAGTAGCGCTCAAGCGCTGCCAGCTCCGGCGCGGTGATATGCTGCGCGGAGAGTTCGGCCGCCATCCCCTCCAGCGCTTGCCGCACGCGTGCGAGATCCTCGTACTTCTCACGCGTCACGCGCGGGACGTGCACGCCACGTTTGGGAACGATCTCGACCGCGCGCTCCGCAGCCAAGCGCCGCAGTGCCTCGCGCACCGGCATGATGCTGGTGCCGAGCGCGCGGGCGAGCTGGTTGAGGCTTACCGTCTCTCCCGGGGCGTAGACACCGGCCATGATGGCCCGCCGCAACGCTTGGTAGGCGCGGTCGTGCATGGGCGCCGTTTCGAGGGGCTGCAGCGTCAAGGGATGATCCGCAGAGGCGGAACTAGTGGTCATGTGAGGCGCGGGTCCGGGGTGGGTGACCTTAGCGCGGGTCGCCCTGCCTCAACAGGGCCGAAGCGGCTTCTTCGGCGATTCAGCTCTTGATCTTCGATCATAGATCATAGATCGTAGAGACGTCCAAGAAGAAGTCAATGCGACCGTCGCACCGCTCAGAAGGTGACAGCGGTGGCCAGCCCATTGGGAGGACAGCACATGACCTTCACCCGCAGGTCGCTCGGCACGCTCGCGGCCGGCGCTCTTGGTTCAACCGCGTTCCCGGCCCTTGCCCAGCCAGAGGCACCGAAACGGCAGTTCCTATCCCTTGCCACCTCCAGCGTCGGAGGGTCGTGGTACCCGCTCGGCAGCGCTATGGCCTCCGTGGTCGGCAAGCACTACCCGCAGCTCAACATCAACACCGAAGTGACCGGAGGTACCAACGACAATCTCAACCTGCTGAGGCGCAAAGAAGTCGATCTCGCGCTTTCCACCAATGACCAGGCCTATCTGGCGCAGCATGGAGAGGGCCCCTTCAAGGACGCCCCGATCACCGGCTTCTCCGGCCTCCTGGGCGGTCACATCATCATCTGGCAACTCTACACACTGCGTCGCACCGGCATCACCAAGATTGCCGATCTCCGCGGCAAGCGGGTCTCGCTGGGTGCCGCCGGCTCGATCGGCAACGATGTTGGCCGGATCGTCATCGAGGCGCACGGCCTGAAGATGGGGCAGGACTGGCAGCCGGAGTATATCGGCCATTCCGACGGCTCCGGCGCGCTGAAGGACAGCCGCGTCGATGCGGTGCTGAACATCACCTCGACGCCGACCAGCGCCATCACCGAGATCACCAGCACCGACGGCGCAGACGTCATCTTCGTCAATCCCGACCCGCCGGTGCTCGATCGGCTGATGGAGCGCTATCCCTACTGGAGCAAGGCGGAGATACCCGCCGGTGTCTACAAGGGGCATGACCGGGACATTCCCGGAAGCTTCGGGGTGACGACCATTCTCGTCGCCAGCAACAGCCTCAGCGAGCCCGCCGCCTACGCGATCACGAAGACACTGATTGAACACCAGTCCGAAGTCGCTGCCGCCAATGCTCTCGGCAAGGAATGGACGCGCGCGCATGCGACGCGCGGCATCAAAGGGGTCCTTCCGTTCCACCCCGGCGCGGAGCGCTACCTGAAGGAACAGGGCCTCCTCTGAGGTTCGCAAGCGAGCGGGAGAGAGCATCATGGAGCGGGCCTGGCACACGGGCATGGTCGCGGCCGTCGCCGCCGCATTCTCGGTCTTCCACCTGTGGACAAGCTATGCAGGAACCCTGCCGACGCTGCAGCAGGCCTATGCGCATCTGGGTTTCGCCCTTGTCCTGATCTTCCTCACCCGCCCATCCATCACCGGCGATGGACGGCGGTCCGCGTTGCGCTGGGCCATGGACAGCCTGCTGATCCTGGGCGCCCTTGCCATCAGCCTCTACGCCGTCGTCAACTTCCTCGACATCTCGCAACGCGGGGCCGGCAATCCGACCACCGTCGGCATCTGGCTCGGCGTTCTGGCGGTGATCCTCGTCATTGAGGCGACGCGGCGGATGGTCGGATGGGCGCTACCCATCTTGGCCATCGTGTTCCTGGTCTACGGCTTTGTGGGCCCCTACATGCCCGGCCCGCTCGGCCACCGCGGCTATGCCCTGGAGCGCATCGCCTCCACCCTTTACCTGACCACGTCGGGCCTGGCCGGCACGCCCCTGCAGGTCTCGTCCACCTACGTCGCGATCTTCATCATCTTCGCCGCCTTCCTCGATGCATCGGGCGCCGGCAAGTTCTTCATCGACTGGAGTTATGCCGGCCTCGGCTGGATGCGCGGCGGGCCGGCCAAGGTGGCCGTCATCGGCAGCGCGCTGATGGGCACCATCTCCGGCTCGGCGGTCGCCAACGTGGTGGCCACCGGCACCTTCACCATTCCGGTGATGAAGCGCGCCGGCCTGAAGCCGGCCTTCGCCGGCGCGGTGGAGGCTGCCGCCTCGTCGGGCGGCCAGATCATGCCTCCGGTGATGGGAGCGGCAGCTTTCATCATGGTCGAGATCCTGGGGGAGCCCTATTCGGCGATCATGGCGGCGGCGCTGCTGCCCGGCCTGCTCTACTTCTTCGCCGTGCTGATGATGGTCGATTTCGAGGTCGCCCGCACCGGCATCCAGGGCCTTCCGCGCGCGCAACTGCCCAGTGCGTGGGGAATCTTCAAAGGCGGTTGGCACTTGCTGGCACCCCTCCTCGTGCTGCTCTACCTGCTGCTCGTGGTGGAGTACACGCCGGTGACCTCGGCCTTCTACGCCATCATCGTGGTGTTCGCGATCAGCTTCCTGCGCGGCTCGACGCGGATGAACCCGGAGCGCATCTGGACCGCCCTGCGCACCGGCGGCATGGCGATGCTGGAAGTGGCGGCGGCCTGCGCCTGTGCGGGCATCATCATCGGCATCCTGATGCTGACAGGGCTGGCCACCCGGCTGTCAGGCATCATGATCGACCTCGCTGGCGGCAGCCTGTTCATGCTGCTGGCGATCACCATGGTGATCTCGTTGATCCTCGGCATGGGGCTGCCCACCTCGGCCGTCTACATCGTGCTCGCGACGCTCGTGGTGCCGGCCTTGGTCAAGATGGACGTCGCGCCGCTGGCGGCGCACATGTTCGTCTTCTACTTCGGGGTGCTGGCCAACGTCACACCGCCGGTGGCGATCGCCGCCTATGCCGGCGCCGGCCTCGCCGGAGCGAACGCCACCACCACCGGCGTCATCGCCTTCAAGATCGCCCTGGCTGGCTTCCTGCTGCCGTTCATGTGGGTCTACAACCCGGCGCTGCTGTTGCAGGGTGACGCATTCGGTATTGCGCTTGCCATCCTCACCAGCGTCGCGGGCATTCTCTGCCTCGCTGCGGCGGTGCAGGGCTATCTGCTCGGCACCACGGCCACCTGGCTGCAGCGCATCCTGCTCGGCGCCAGCGCCCTGGCGCTGATCAAGCCGGGGCTGACCACCGACCTCATCGGGGTGGCGCTGATCGGGCTCGCCCTGCTCTCCTGGCGCTTCGGCCCGCGGCGCACCGTGCGCCCGGCCGCTGTCTCCGGCGCGGGCGAGTAGCCCCATGACCAAGCAATGGCAACCCGTCGTGGCGACGGCCAGCACCGACGTGCTCGTCCTTGGAGGTGGTATCGCCGGCCACCGCGCCGCCCTTGCGGCGCGGGAGGCCGGGCGCAGCGTCGCCCTCGCGACCCTGGCGCAAGGCTCCTCCCCCTTCATCATCGGCGCCAACGTGCCGCTCGGCATTGCTGATCCTGCCGACGGGCCGGAGGTCTACTTCGATGACATGGTGCGCGGCGGCTATGCGCTGAACGACCGTGCCCTGGTCGCTGCCATGGCAGACCAGGCCGTCCCTGCCTTCCACGAGCTGGACGCGCTGGGGGTTCCCTTCGCGCGACAGGATGGCCGCGTCCTGCAGCGGCATCTCTCCGGCAACACCTATCCGCGCTCCGTCTATGTGCCGGAGGGCACCGGGCGGGTGGTCCTGGAGTACCTGCGAGCCCATGCCCAGGCCAGTGGCGTGGAGCTGTACCAGGGCTGGAAGGTGCTGACCCTCCTGCAGGACGACGGCATGGTGCGCGGTGCACTGCTGGCAAAGCGCCACACCGGCGAGCTGCTGACCATCCGCGCCCGGGCGACGGTGCTGGCCATGGGTGGCATCGGCCGCCTCTACGATGACAGCACCTATCCCGCCGATGTCGCCGCCGACGCCTACGCGCTGGCCTACGACGCCGGCGCCACGTTGATCGACATGGAGTTCGTGCAGTTTGAGCCGGTGGTCACCGTCTGGCCAGAGGCCTGCCGGGGACTGGAGATGCCGACCGCCATGCTGGGCGACGGCGCCCGGCTGCTGAACGCGCGAGGCGAACGCTTCATGTTCCGCCACAACCCCGAGCACGGCGAGAAGCGGATCGAAAAGGCCCGCATGGCGCTGTGCATCCAGCAGGAAATCGACGAGGGGCGCGGCTTTCCCGACGGAAGCGTGCTGTTCGATACCACCGCCGTGCCGCGCGAGCGGCTGGAGAGCTATGTCTCGCACTGTCGCCGCCTGCGTGCGGCGGGACTCGACCCTGCCCGCGAAGGCCCGCGCGTGCGGCCGGCAGCACACAGCCAGATGGGCGGTGTCCGCATCGACGCCCAAGGCTGGTCGGGCGTTCCTGGCCTCTATGCCGGCGGCGAGGCGGCCGGCGGCGTGCACGGGGCGAGCCGCCTCGCCGGCAATGGCGGCAGCGACACCATCGTCTTCGGCGCCATCGCCGGCCGCGGCGCCGCCGCCGGGCTCCTGCCGGATGCTGCGCCAGACTGGGCGGCGATCGAGCGCGCGGCACTGGCGCCGCTGCGCAGGGCGACGGGGGTCGGCGGCAGGGTCGCGCCGGACAAGGTCAAGCTGGCCGTCCGCAGGCTGATGGCGAGGGGCGCCGGCCTCTACCGCGAAGCCGCCGGGCTGGAGGCCGCGGCCGCCGAGGCCGAGCACCTGCAGGCGACGGTCGATGCCGGGCTGGAGGCCGAAGGGACCACGGAGGCCGTGGCGGCTCTGGAGGCACGCAACATGGTGCTGACCGCGCGGCTGATCCTGCACGCGGCGCTGCTGCGCACCGAAAGCCGCGGCGCGCACCAGCGCCGTGACCATCCTCGCCAGGACGACGCTGCCTGGCTGCGGCATCTCGCCTGCCACCGTGGCGCCGAAGGGCAGCCGGCGGTGGAGGCGCTGCCGATCCGATAGACCGCACCATGCAAGGATCCGACATGCCCAAAGCGCTCGCTGGCATCCGCGTTCTCGACTTCACCCGGCTCTATGCAGGGCCGTTCTGCACGATGCTGCTCGGCGATCTCGGGGCGGACGTGGTGAAGGTGGAGGCGCCGGGCGGCGACCCCATCCGTCACCAGGGGCCGCCCTTCCACCACGGCCAGAGCATGAGCTATCTGGCGGTGAACCGGAACAAGCGCTCCGTCGTCCTCGATGCCCGCACCGCCGAAGGGCGCGAGACGGCGCGCCGCCTGGCGGGCACAGCCGATGTCATCGTCGAGAACTTCCGGCCCGGCGTGATGGAGCGCCTCGGCCTTGGCTACGAGGCGCTGGCGGCGGAGAATCCGCGGCTGGTCTACGCCGCCATGTCGGGCATGGGCGCCGACGGGCCGGACCGGGATAAGGGCGCCTTCGACCTCACCATCCAGGCCGAGGGCGGATACATGAGCATCACCGGCGAACGTGGCGGCGCGCCGATCAAGCTCGGCACCTCGGCCTTCGACCTGATCTGCGGCCAGTATGCCATGGGCGCCATCGTCACCGCGCTGTTCGCGCGTGAGCGCACCGGGCAGGGCCAGCGGGTCGAGACCAGCCTGCTGGAGGGAGAGGTCAGCTTCCTGGTCGATGCCGCCATGGATTGGTTCCTCAGCGGGCATGTCCGCGGCAAATGGGGCTCCGAGCATTCGGCGCAGGTGCCCTACAAGGCGTTCCGCACCGCCGATGGCTGGCTGATCATCGCCGCGGGCATGCAGAACCTCTTCGAGGCCTTCCTGGGCGTCCTGGAGCGGCAGGACCTGCTGATGGATGCGCGCTTTGCCACCCTGGCGGCGCGCAACGCCAACCGTGACGCGGTGCACGCGGTGCTCGACGCCGAGGTGGCAAGGCACGACACGGCGAGACTGCATGCGGCGCTGGAGCAGGTCGGCGTGCCCTGCGCGCCGGTCAACGACATCCGGCAGGTCTTCGAGCACCGCCAGGTGCTGCACCGCGGCATGCGGCAGGAGGTGGAGCATCCCGACTACGGGCGGATCCCGGTGGTCGGCCCGGCGGTGAAGTATGGCGGCTTCGACGTCACCGCCGGCTGGCGCGCTCCTCCGGTGCTCGGCGAGGACACCGAGGCGGTCATTGCCGACTGGCTGGCGGCGCCGGCCCCGGCGGCCGGCGTGGCGCCGTGCTGACCGCGTCCGCCGCCGCATCATCGCAGTCGCCGTGCGGTGCCGCCGGGGCTCGCCGCGCGCAACAGCGATCCGTTGAAGGGGAGGAAGGCATGCCGGATACCGGCATCGACGATGTCTGCATCGGAGCATCGGCGCAGATCACCAAGACCGTCTCGGAGACCGACGTCTATCTCTACGCCGGCATCTCCGGCGACTTTTCGCCGAACCATGTTGACGAGCACTACATGCGCGGCGGCCGCTACGGGCGGCGCATCGCGCATGGCACGCTGCTGATGGGGTTCATGTCGGCGGCCTCGGCGCGGCTCTATCTCGGGCGCACCGTCTCGCTCGGCTATGACCGCGTGCGCTTCCCCGCGCCGGTCTTCTTCGGTGACACCATCACCACCGTCTACACCGTGCGCGAGATCGACCGCGAGCGCCGCCGCGTCATGGCCGAGGTCCGCTGCATCAATGAGCGCGAGGAGGTGGTGGGCGCCGCCACCAACATCCGCGCCTTCGTCGACTGAAACCGGAGGGACGATGTCGATCCTGCTCTACGAGGAGCGCGGCCAGACCGCGATCCTGACACTCAACCGCCCCGAGGCGATGAACGCGCTGTCGAGCGCCCTGGCCGAGAACATGGCCGAGCGGCTGGCGATGATCGGCGTGCGGCGCGACCTGCGGGCCGTCGTCATCACCGGGGCCGGTGAGCGCGCCTTCTCCGCCGGCACCGACCTGAAGGAGCGCCGCACGCTCGACGCGGACGGCAAATGGGAGCAGCGCACGCGCGGCTGGCGTGTCAACTGCATGCTGCGCGAGCTGCCGCAGCCGGTGATCGCCGCCATTGACGGCTGGTGTCTCGGCGGCGGCTTGGAGCTGGCGCTGTTCTGCGACCTGCGCGTGGCGACCGAGCGGGCGGTGTTCTCCTTCCCGGAAATGACGCTCGGGGCCTATCCGGGCTCCGGCGGCGCCGTCGTGCTGCCGCGGCTGATCGGCCGTGCCCGTGCGAAGGAGCTGTTCTTCACCGCGCGCCGGCTGAATGCGGCCGAGGCGCTCGAGCTGGGCCTGGTCGAGTGGGTGGTGCCGGCCGGTCAGGCGCTGGACAAGGCGCTTTCGCTCGCCACGCAGATGCAGGCGACCAGCCCGCTCGGTCTGGCCGCTGTCAAGCGCATGGTGGAGGAGGGCACCGACCGGCCTTTCGAGGCGGCCGCTGCGCTCAACGACCGGCTGCGGCGGCCACTGGAGGGCACGCGCGACTATGAGGAGGGCATCCAGGCCTTCTTCGAGAAGCGCCGCCCTGTGTTCCGGGGAGAGTAGGAGATGGATTTCAACCTGTCCGAGGAGCAGCGCATCGCCCTCGATGGCTGGCGCCGCTTCCTGGAACGCGACGTGCGGCCGGTCACCGAGCAGCATCTGGATCACGTGATCCCGGCGCCGGTGCTGAAGCGGCTGCTCGGAATGACGGTGGAGCACGGTGTCGGCTGCGGCTGGGTGCCGGAAGCCGATGGCGGCCTCGGCCTCGACTTCCTGACCAGCGGACTGCTCTACGAGGAACTGGCCCGGGTTTCGGCCGATCTCGCCGGGGCCGCCTTCGTCAACGAGGGGGCGGCGATCAAGCTGCACCATCTGGGCTCGCCGGAGCAGAAGGAGCGTTATCTGGCTCCGACCCTGCGCGGCGAGCTCATCGGTTGCTCGGCGATCAGTGAACCCGACGTCGGCTCCGACGTGCGGGCGATGCGCACCCGCGCGGTGCGGCAGGGCGAGCATTACCGCATCACCGGCGAGAAGATGTGGATCTCGAACAGCTCGATCGCCGACTATATCACGGTTGTCGCCGCGACCGGCGAGCAGGAATTCACCATGTTCCTTCTCGACCGTGCCGAGCACGGCTTCGAGACGCGCGAGATCGAGAAGCTCGGGCTCAATGGCTGGTCGCTTGGGCAGATCACCTTGCAGGATGTTGTAGTGCCGGCGAGCAGCGTCATGGGGGAACCCGGCGGCGGGCTTCGCGAGACGATGAAGGGTTTTGAGCGCTCGCGCTGCTTCATCTCGCTGCTCGGGCTGGGACTGGCGCGTGCGAGCCTCGATGCCAGCATCACCTATGCGCAGCAGCGCCGGCAGTTCGGCAAACCGATCGGCGGGCATCAACTGGTCCAGCAGCTCATTGCCGAGATGGCGACCGAGCTGGATGCGGCGCGGTTGATGGTTTATCGCGCCCTGTCGCTGCTCGACCAGGGGCGTGGCACCAACATCGAGGCCGCGATGGCCAAGGCCTTTGCCACCGAAGCGGTGTTGCGCATCACCTCGAAGGCGGTCCAGGTGCATGGTGCCTTCGGTATAAGCCGGGAGTTCCCGGTGGAGAGGCATTTCCGCAGCGCACGCATGCTGACCATCCCTGACGGCACGACGCAGGTCAACAACCTGATTATCGGGAGAATCCTGCTCGGGATCAGTGCCTTCACGTAAGGGAGGCAAGAACAACCGAGCGCAGCGCGAGGCGAGAGGTTGTCATGAACCTGCGGCCCGTTGGGCGGCCTGCTTGAGCCGGATGCCGGCGAAGGCGACGGGGTGAGATCGGCGAGGGTGCTGGCGCCGCGCTCATGGTCCTTCACGAGGCGGCGGAGGCGGGTGGCCGCCGGGCGGAGGAGCGTTCCACGACCCCGCGCAGCGGCGACAGCACCAAGCCGCATGGAGGCCGAAACCAATGCGGCTGCAATCGCGGCCAGGATTCGGCTCCGGCTCTGCCCTCGTCTTGCGAATGCAGCAGGTCCGATGCGGCAACTTGACAGTAGTGGCCTTGAGCCTGCTTAGTGTTTCCGGCAGGAGAAGGCCGCTTCAGCCGCAAGCAGGTGGTGGAACTAGTTCAGCCACCTTCCGCCTGAGTGTGATGCCGAAGAGGTCGCGCCTCGATCATCCCGTACCGGGGTAGAAACAGAACACTGGACATTCCGCAACGAGACCCATTAGCAACAATGCCCTCAAGGGAGGAGACCTGCAAATGCGCCCATTCATCATTGGGATTGCCTGCTGCACGTTCTCTGTCGCTGCCAGTGCCCAGAACTCGCTGACGATTGCGGCGCAGTCTGAACCCACGGCAATGGACCCGCACTTCCATCGCGCGAATAGCAACAACGCGATGTTGCGGCAGGTCTTCGACCCGCTGGTCGATTTCGACAATGGCGGCAAGATCGTGCCGCGCCTTGCAGAGTCCTGGCGGGTCATCGACGACCTGACCTGGGAGTTCCGCCTCCGCGAGGGCGTGCGCTTCCACGACGGCACGCCGCTGCGGGCGGAGGACATCGCCTTCTCCTTCGCGCGGCTGCCGAACGTCCCGAACAGCCCGGGCTCCTTCGCCTCCACCGTTCGCACCGTCTCCAAGGTCACGATCGTGGATGACCGGACGCTCCGCATCGCCACCAGCGAGCCGACGCCGTTCCTGGACGCGGAACTCACCGCGGTCATGATCCTGTCCAAGCAACTGCACGAGAATGCCACCACGGCCGACTTCAACAGCGGCCGCGTGATGATCGGCACCGGGGCTTACCGGCATGTCTCCTACCAACAGGGCAACCAGCTTACCGTCGAGCGGAACCCCGCCTTCTGGGGTGGGACGGTGCCGTGGGATAAGGTGCAGATCCGCTTCGTCAGCAATGCGGGCTCCCGGGTCGCGGCCCTGGTCGCGGGCGATGTGGATCTGATCGACGCCGTGCCGACGCAGGACGTCGCGCGTCTTGAGGCCGATCCGCGCGTCGCCGTCTTCGGCACGGAGAGCAACGGAACCGCCTATCTCTTCCCGGACGCGGCGCGGGAGCAGGCCCCCTTCATCACCGACCGCGAGGGACGCCCCCTGGCGCAGAACCCTCTGCGCGACGTCCGCGTGCGCAGGGCCATCTCCATGGCGATCAACCGGCAGGGCATCGTGGACCGCCTGCTCGCCGGGCAGGGCACACCTGCGGAGCAGTTCGCACCGCCCATCGCCATCGGCCGCATCCCCGACCAGCCGCCAATCCCCCAGGATATCACCCGCGCCCGCGCCCTGCTGGCCGAGGCCGGGTACCCGGACGGCTTCCGCATGACCCTCCATGGCCCGACCGGATGGTTCCCGGGCGACACCGACGTTCTGCAGGCCGTGGCGCAGGGCCTGCACAGGATCGGTGTCGAGGCGCGGGTGGAGGTGCTGCCAACCTCGACCTTCTTCACGCGCGCGACGAACCGCGACTTTGCGATGTTCATGACGACCTATGCCTCGAACCTCGCGGCGATCACGCTCCAGCAGGTGGTGGCGACCCGCAACCCGGCGGCGCGGATGGGGCCGTTCAACCGCCAGTACTACAGCAATCCGGAGCTGGACCGGCTGCTGGAACAGGCGCTGCGGACGATGGACCCGGAACGGCGTGACGCACTGACAGCGCAGGCCATGCGGATCGCTATCGAGGATGTTGCCGTCATCCCGATCCTCTATCTCAGGGTCAACTGGGCGGGGCTGCGCGACCGTGTCCGGTACGATCCGTCCCCGGGCTGGTACACCAACGCCCTCTTCGCCACGCCCGCGAAGTGAAGTCCCCCTTGCCAACCGAGAAAGGTTCGATGCCCATGGCCGATGCCACCCTGCTGCCCCGCATCACCGCGGCGGTGGACGCGCTCTTCGACAAGCAGGTCGCCTTCCTTCAGGACTTGGTGCGCTTCCCCTCGCGGCGGGGCGAGGAGGCGCCGCTGCAGGACTGGATGGCGCGCGAGCTGGCCCGGCGCGGCTACGCGGTGGACCGCTTCACCCTCGCGGATGTGGGCCTCGGCGCACATGAGAAGGGCGCACCGATGGTCGGCGTGGACCCGGCCGGCTCGGTGCAGGTCGTCGCCGCCCATCGTGCGAAGAACCCGGCCGGCCGCAGCCTCATCCTGCAGGGCCATATCGACGTGGTGCCCGAGGGTCCGGAGGACATGTGGACGCATCCGCCCTATGCGGCGGTGGTCCGCGACGGTTGGCTCTACGGGCGGGGCGCCAACGACATGAAGGCGGGCGTCTCCTGCATGGTGTTCGCGATGGACGCGCTGCGCGCAGCCGGGTTCGAGCCGGCGGCCGATGTTTACCTCCAGACCGTGACCGAGGAGGAGAGCACCGGCAATGGCGCGCTCTCGACGCTGCTGCGTGGCTACCGCGCCGAAGCCGTGCTCATCCCCGAGCCGACCGGCCACACCCTGACCCGCACCCATACCGGCACGCTGTGGTTCCGCCTGCGCGTGCGGGGCGTGCCGGTGCATGTGGCGGTCGCCCAGGATGGCACCAACGCCATCATGTCGGCCTACCACCTGATCCAGGCCCTGGTGGAACACACCGCGAAGCTGAACGAGGCGGCGGCGGCGGATTCCTGGTACGGAGAGATCCGCAACCCGATCAAGTTCAACCCCGGCATTATCCGCGGCGGAGACTGGGCCAGCAGCACGCCCGCCTGGTGCGAGGTGGACTGCCGCATCGGCCTGCTGCCCTCCATGGAGGTCAGCGAGGCCATGGCGGGGGTGGAGCGCGCCGTGAAGGCGGCAGCGCGGAGCGACAACTTCCTGGCCAACAACCCGCCGGAGGTCGTCTGGCACGGCTTCCAGGCCGACGGCTTCGTGCTGGAGCCGGGCAGCGAGGCGGAGGCCACGCTGGCCGCCGCGCACCTCGCCGTGCATGGCGCGCCGATGGGGGAGCGCCGCACCACCGCCGTGAACGACACGCGCTATTATGGCCGCTACTACGATATCCCGGCGCTGTGCTACGGCCCCAAGGGGGATGGGAACCACGGCTTCGACGAGCGCACCTCGCTGGAGGATCTGCGCCGCTGCACGGCCACCATGGCCAGGTTCATCGCTGAATGGTGCGGTGTGAGCCCGCGCTGACAAAGCGCTCACCGAGACGGGGGTGCGCGGCCGGTCATGCCACGGCCGCGGCATCCGGCCATCCTATCCGGCACAAGGCAATATGCGCGCCTGCTGGCCGAGGAAGCAGCAACTTCTCCATGAAGGAGAGGCAACGGCAGAATGGGGGAGCTTGGCCGGGGCGCGATTGACACCCCGCTCCTGCCCAGGGATCCTAATCGTCAGGGAGTGGGGAGGAAAACGACGATGGATCTGGCCCTGTCCGGCCGCAGGGCCGTGGTCACCGGCGGATCGCTCGGCATCGGAAGGGCCATTGCGAGGGAACTAGCGGGGGAAGGTGTGGCGGTTGCCATCCTGGCCCGGGACGCCGCCCGTCTTGAACAAGCCGCCCGAGACCTCGCGGCCGAGACCGGCGCCGAAGTTTTCGCCATTCCCGCCGACCTTTCCGACGCCGAGGCGGTGGATGCCGCGATTGGGCGGGCCGTGGAAGCGCTTGGCGGCGTCGATATCCTGGTGAACAATGCCGGTGCTACGCCGATGGGGCGCATTGGCGACACGCCGGACGCGACCTGGGCCAAGTCCATCAATCTGAAGCTCATGGGCTATGCCCGCTGCGCCCGCGCCCTCACGCCGGGCATGCGCAAGCGCCGCTGGGGCCGCGTCGTCAACATCATCGGCCGATCCGGCCACCAGCCGCGGGCCAACTACATCGTCGGCAGCTCGGTGAACGCCTCGCTGCTGGCTTTCACCCATGCGCTGGCCCAGGAATGCGCGCCGGACAACGTCCTCGTCACCGGCGTGAACCCCGGCCCGATCCGCACGCCGCGCTGGGACACGCTCACGGCCCAGGGCGCCGCCGACACCGGCCGCAGTGCCGATGCCGAGAACCAGGCCGCCATCGAGGGCACCGCGCTCCGTCGCCTGGGCACGCCCGAGGAGGTTGCGGGCCTTGTCGCCTTCCTCTGCTCCGAACGTGCCGCCTACATCACCGGCACCATGATCGACGTCGATGGTGGCGGGACGCGCTGCATCTGAGGGGACCTGCCTTGCCCAGTTTCGAACCCGCCCGCGGTATCGCCATCCACTACACGGTGGACGACTTCACCGATCCCTGGGTTCCCAGCCCCACCATCCTGTTCCTGCACGGGCTCGCCGAGAGTGGCGAGGCCTTCCGCGCCTTCGTCCCCGCCCTGGCACGCCGCGCCCGGGTGGTGCGGATGGACCTGCGCGGCTACGGCCGCTCTCCCGCGCTGCCGGCTGACCATGCCTGGCGCTTCGACGACCTCGTCGCCGATGTCGCCGCCCTTATCCGCCATCTCGGGGTCGAGCGCGTGCATCTGGCCGGCGGCAAGATCGGCGGCACCATCGCCCTGGCCACGGCAGCCCGGCATCCCGAACTGGTGGACCGCCTTGCCGTCCTGGGCGGGCCGGCCTCCCTCACCGGCATGGCCGCCCGCACCCCCGCCTGGCGCGCGCAGATTGCGGGCGAGGGCGTGCGCGCCTGGGTGCGCGGCTCCAATGCCGGCCGCATGGGCACGCGCATGAGCCCGGCCCAATTGCAGTGGTGGGAGGACCTCATGTCCCGGACCGCCGCCTCCACGCTGGAGGGCTTCCTGCAGATGGTTCCCACCGTGGATGTCACGGCCGAGGTTGGGCGCATTCAGCCCCCCACCCTCATCGTCACCACAACCGGCAGCGGCCTCGGATCGGTGGAGGAGGTGCGTACCTGGCAGCAACGCATTCCCCATTCCCGGCTGGTGGTCCTGGAGAGCGACTCCTACCATGTCGCGGCCTCCGACCCGGACGAGACGGCGGCGCTGGTGCGGGACTTCCTGTTCGGCTGATGCCGGTTTCCGGGCGCTCCTAGCCTGCCCGGGCCCCGGAGGCCTCGATCACCCGCGACCACATCTGCCGCTCCCGGGCCAGGAAGGTTCCGAAGGCCTCCCCCGTCAGCTCTCCAGGCTCCGCCCCGGCTGCCGCCAGCTTCGCCCGCAGTTCGGGGTCGGCCAGGGCCTTGGAAACCAGCCCCGCCACGCGCATCTGCAGTGGCGGAGCCAAGCCCGCAGGCCCGGCCAGGCCAAACCACGCTTCCACATCAAAACCCGGCAATCCGGCCTCGGCCAGGGTGGGCACATCCGGCAGGGCGGCGGCCCGGCGTGCGCCTGCCACAGCCAGTGCCCGCACCCGCTTTTCCTTCACCTGCGGGAGCACGGCGGGAAGATTGTCGAACATCATCCCGATCTGCCCGCCCAGCAGATCCGTCATCGCCGGTGCCGCACCACGATAGGGGACATGGACAATGTCCACCCCTGCCATGCTGCGGAACAACTCGCCGGCAAGGTGGTTGGTGGTTCCGTTGCCCGACGAGCCGAAAGAGATTCTCCCGGGCCGTGCTTTGGCCAGGGCGATCAGCCCTGCCACGTCCCGGGCCGGCAGCTCTGGTCCGGCCATCAGCACGATCGGAACCGTCGCTATCAGCGCCAGCGGCGCCAGGTCCCGCGCGGCGACATAGGGCATGCTCGGGAAGAGGGCGTTGTTGATGGTGAGCGGCCCCGGCGCGGTCAGCAGCAGCGTCGTGCCGTCCGGCGCGGCCTTGGCGACGGCATCCGCCCCGATATTTCCGCCCGCGCCCGAACGGTTCTCCACCACCCAGGGTTGCCCCGTCTGCTCCCCCAGCGCCTCGCAGAGAAGCCGCGCGACGAGGTCATTGGACCCGCCGGGCGGGAAGGGCACCACCACCCGGACCGGGCGATCCGGCCAAGCCGGTTGCGCCGCCGCAACTCGCGTAGCCGTCGCAACGAGCATCACGCCGAGAAGGCCACGCCTGTCCATCATCGCACGCATCCCCCAAAGTCTTTTTTCTTCCAGCGGAGACTGGCGGCCCCGCGGTCTCTGCGCAAGCCACGGATCCTCCTGTTGGATGGTGCGGCACGGGCTGGCTGTCGCCGGCCGAACTCCCCCCGAGCGCATGGTGAATGCGGCCAAGGGGAGAGGCGGCTTGCCATTGCAGCATGTGCGCGAGACCACATGGCCGCGCGATGAGGCGCGGCCACGGCGGAACGCTGGCGCCTGCTGGCTGAGGGGAGGCCACCCGAAGCGTGAGGGCGGGTCTACAGCCTGTTCGGCGCAGCCGATGACGTGGGGCCGGGGGCCGGTGAGTTGCATAAGGACAGGCCGGCTTACTTGATCGCCTCGCCACTCGGCTTGCATACCGCTTCCAGATTTCCGGAGACGACTGCTCATGTTCCGCCACCCCAACCGCCGCCAGTTGCTCTGCGGCGGCCTTGCCCTCGCCGGAGCGGCCGTTACAACCAAGGCTCCATCGGCTGCGGAGGAATGGCCTGACCATCCTGTGCGGTTGTTGATTCCTTTCCCGCCTGGCCAGGCGACCGATACGATTCTGCGCTACCTCGCGGACGAGCTTTCAAAGCGCTGGCCGCAGCGAGTTTTCGTGGAGAACCGGGCGGGTGGCGCGGGCGTCGTCGGAATGGAAGCGGGGGCACGGTCGGCGGCCGATGGCTATACCCTGATCGCCTCGACCAGCGGCACCAACGGAATCAACCCGAGTATCATCCCGAACCTGCCCTATGACGCGGTGCGTGACTTCACCTATGTCACCACGGTCTTCACCGTGCCGCTCATGATCGTTGCACATCCTACTTTTGGCCCGGGCACCGTGCCGGAACTGCTGGCCGCGGCCAAGGCGGACCCGGGCGGCATCAATTACGGCAGCGGCGGGCCAGGCACGTCACAGCATCTGTCGGCGGAGATGTTTGCCGCCCGCGGCGACGTCAAGCTGACGCATGTACCCTACAAAGGCTCCGGGCCCGCCATGGCCGATCTGATCGCGGGCAACATTCCCATGATGTTCGACAGCGTCGCGAGCGCGCTGCCGCATATCGAGGGAGGGCGGATCAAGGCGATTGCCGTCACCTCGGCCAGCCGGGCGCCGCAACTGCCGGACGTGCCGACCATCGGCGAGACCCTGCCCGGCTATGAGGCTATCGGCTGGGGCGGGCTCTGCGTTCCTGCGGCAACACCACGAGAGATTGTCGAGCGGGTGAACGCCGATGTCACCGCGCTGCTCCGCGACCCGCGGATCGCGGCTCGTGTGCTGCAACTCGGTGGCACTGCCGCCCCGCAGACGGTGGAGGCCGCCAACGCCTTTGTCGCTCGTGAGATCCGCAAATGGGGCGAGGTCGCGCGGACCGCTGGGGTCAGCCTCGCGGGCTGAGTGCCGCCAGTCCCTGCGCGACCGTCGCCGCCCCTACGGCAGGGGGCCAGCTGGCCAAGTAGGGGTGCCCGCTGGAGGACCAGGCAGGATCTGGTCCTCCCCAGCCCGGAGGCTGGCGCCCACCGTCGCCCCCGCATGGCGATCCGTGGGTTCACCGCGGTGCACCGCAGCCTCCCTCACGACGAAGGCCGCGTTACCGCGAGAGGAGAAAAGGACGTCACGGCCCTCGGACAATGTGGGGAACCGCTTCCGTGCCCGTGGTAGTCGCCCCGCCTGGGCTGCAGCGGGCGCTCACCACGCAGGGCACGGCGCTTCCACCTTGCCTCCTCCTTGGGCTCAGCCTTTTTTCACATTGTGGAAGATCGGGAAGCCGTTGAGCATCCCCGTCACATCGGACCGGAAGGCGGTCGGCAGGGTGAAGGCCCCGGTCGGCAGATATGGGATGTCCTCGAAGGCCTGGCGCTGCATCAACTCGGCGAGGCGCTTCTGCTCCGCGGGACTCTCCGCATCCATGAACTGGTCGCGCAAGGCCTCGATCTTCGGAAGGTCCGGCCAACCATAGGTGCCCTTCGCACCCGGCCCCCGGAGATAGGACTGCGTGGCGGGGCTGACGGCGATGATGCCGGGGATGGTGTTGCACCACACGCTCCACCCGCCCTGCTCCAGGGAGCCGCGGTTGTTGACCCGCCCCGCGATCGTGCCCCAGTCGCCGGTCTGATAGTCGAGGTTGACGCCGCTGCGGCGGAACATGTCGCCCGCGATCTCGCTCATGGTGTTCAGCTTGGCGTTGTCGGCCGGCACGACAAAGACGATGCGCTCGCCGCGATAGCCTGCCGCATCCAGGTTGCGCTTCACCTGGTCATAGTTCGGCGCACCGTCCATCGTCTCCAGACCCGCCTCCGTGGCCAGCGGGCTGCCGGGGAGGAAGAAGCCGCAGCGGTCGGTCCAGAGGGAACGGTCCTCGCCGACCACGGCCATCATGTAATCGGCCTGCCGGATGCCCGGCAGGAAGGCGCGGCGGATCGCCGGGTTGTCGAAGGGCGGCTGCAGATGGTTGAGGCGGATCATGGACATGGAGCCGGTCCGGTCCTTCACCTCCACCCGGATGTTGCGGTTCCGGCGCAGCAGGGGCAGCAGATCCGGCGTCGGCTGGTCCCACCAGTCCACTTCGCCCTGCTGCAGGGCGGCGGCCGCCGTCGCGGCGTCGGGCAGGGTATGCCACTCCACGCGGTCCAGATAGGCGCGCTTGCCGCCGGCGAGGAAGCTTGGGGGCTCATCGCGCGGGACATACCCCTCGAAGCGGGTGTAGGCCGCCCGTACCCCGGCGACGCGGTCGCCGGGCACCCAGCGGAACGGGCCGCTGCCGACGATCTCCGTCACCTGCGTGGAGACCGGCAGCCGGGCGAAGCGCTCCTGCATCACCGGGCAGAAGGAGGAGGGCTTGGCCAGCGCGGCGGCGAGGAAGGGGAAGGGCTTCTTCAGACGGATGAGGAAAACGCGGTCGGAGACCGCCGTCATCTCGTCGGTGATCGCGCGGATGTTCTGCCCCAGCACGTCCGCCTTGCTCCACCGGTCGATGCTGGCGACGGCGTCGGCGGCGCGGATGGGCGTTCCGTCGTGGAAGGTGATGCCCTCGCGCAGCGTGATGCGCCAGGTGTGGCCGTCATCCTCGATGACGTGGCCTTCCACCAGCTGCGGGCGCGGCGCGTAGCTCTCGTCCATTCCATAGAGCTGGTCATAGACCATCATGGCGTGGTTGCGCGTGACGAGCGCCGTGTTGAAGACGGGGTCCAGCAGGGCCAGGTCGGACTGGGGCACGAAGCGCAGCACGCTCCGCGCGCCCGGCGTCCCCTGGGCGCGGATGACGGACGGCGCCGCCACTGCTGCGGCGGCGAGGGCCAGCACCTCACGACGTTTCATTGTTCGTCCTCCTGTCTTGTCGTTATGGACATTGGCGGCCTATCGCCCGTCCGGTCTCCGGGGCGCCGCGTCCAGCCAGGCCGGCAGGCGGCCGATCCAGGGGCAGACGGCCTCGTAGCGCGCGGCGGCCTGCAGCACGCGCAGGTCGCCGCGCGGCGGGCCGATGACCTGCAGGCCCATGGGCAACCCGCGCGGATCGAAGCCGGCCGGCACGCTGATCGCGGGGCAGCCCGCCATGGTGGCGCCCACCACCACCTCCATCCAGCGGTGATAGCTGTCCATGCGGCGGCCGTTGATCTCCGGCGGCCAGTTGATGCCGGCCTCGAAGGGGAAGACCTGGGCCGAGGGGATCAGGAGGATGTCGAACCGTTCGAAGAGGGCGGTGAACGCCTTGTACCAGGCGCCGCGGTCCAGCCCCGCCTTGTAGACGTCGAGCGCGGTGAGGCGATGGCTGCCCTCGATCTCCCAGATCGCCTCAGGCTTCAGCAGGCGGCGTTGCGCCGGATCGCGCCAGGCCGCGTCGTGGCGGCCACCGATGCTCTGCTGGCGCAGGGTGACGAAGGCCTGCCAGAGCCGCTCGGGGTCGAAGTCCACCCGGGCTTCCTCGACGGAGCCTCCCGCCTGCCGGAACAGGTCGAGCGCCTCGCTGCAGAGCTCCAGCACCCCCGGCTCGAAGGGCAGGTGCCCGCCCAGGTCGCCCAGCCAGCCGCAGCGCAGCGGCCCCGCTCCCTCCGCCAGGCGGTCCTCGAAGCGGAAGCCGGGAGCGTCGAGCGAGAGAGGTGCGCGGGGGTCGTAGCCCGCCTGGACCGAGAGCAGCATCGCGACGTCCCGCACGGAGCGGCCCATCGGGCCCTCCACCGCCATCTGGCCGTAGAAGGGATCGGGCGTGTCGGCCGGCACGCGGCCCTGCGAGGGGCGGAAGCCGAAGACGTTGTTGAAGGCCGCCGGGTTGCGGAGGGAGCCGCCCATGTCGCCGCCGTCGGCGACGGGCAGCATCCGCGTGGCCAAGGCCACCGCCGCGCCGCCGCTGGACCCACCCCCGACGCGGGAAGGGTCCCAGGCGTTGCGGGTGAGGCCGAAGACCGGATTGTAGCTGTTGGAGCCATAGCCGAATTCCGGCACGTTGGTCTTGCCGATGATGATGGCACCGGCCGCGCGCATGCGGGCGACAAAGATGGCGTCCGCCTCCGGCACCTGGTCGGCGAAGAGGGGCGAGCCGAGCGTCGTGCGCAGCCCCTTCGTCGCGGCGAGATCCTTGATGGCCTGGGGCAGGCCGTGCAGGGGACCCGCTGCATTTCCGCGCGCTACAGCCCGGTCAGCCTCCTCCGCCTCGGCCAGGAGTTCCGGCCGCGGGCGCAGCGACACGATGGCGTTCACGCGCGGGTTGGCTGCCTCGATGTGGTCGAGATAAGCCGCCATCACCTCGCGCGCCGACACCTCGCGCCGGCGAATCATGGCCGCGAGCGGGACAGCATCGATCCGGCACAGCGGGGGGAGGGCGATAGGCCCTGCCATTCCAGGTCCGGCACCGCCGCTCACAGGCGCACGACCCGGACGAAGCGCACGGCCGTAGGCGGCGTATCGCGGGGGTCACGCAGCAACTCCACCAAGGTCGCAGGGCAAGGTGCGTGCAGTTCCCCCGCGGGTGGGGGCAACGCGTCCGTCAGCCCGTATGCGTCCAGCGCCACCATTGGTGCATCCCGTTCCTTCTCGTCGCCGAACAACCATAAGCATGGCGGGGCAAGCAGTCGATATATCAAATATGCTACCGGGGTGATGGTGGACGAAGAGGAGAGGGAACAGAGACCCGAGAGCCTGGCCCTGCCGCCGTGAGGGCAGAAACAAGTGGTCTCGTCCCGAGGAAGCGCCTCTCACTCATGATCGGCACCAGCGAGTTCCGGGCCTCACCCCGCCTATCGACTTCAGCAAAGGCGCCCTCCAACAGGAGAACACTTCCCGGGGTGCTGCGCTGCCCAGAAAACCGGCCCGACCGGGCCGGGCGTGGTAGCCAGGCATCCGGGCGCCGGTGGATCGCGGCACGCCGAGGGGTCGCATTCCACAGACAGCCCATCGTCTGCTCGCTCTGCCTCGTCGGTTGTTCCACGCAGGCGCGCCCGGCGTGGCGGGCGACGTACTGGGTCAGGGCATTTCCGCGCTGCCTTTCGCAGCCGGCGCAACATAGGGCTTGCCGTAGGACTGATAGCGCTGCCGCGCCTGCCTGAGAGCCTCCGCATCAAGGAGCTTCGGCTGCCCGGCCGCGCGTGCCATCAGGTACTGCCGGGCCAAGGTTTCCAGACGAATGGCGGCAGCCAAGGCAGACTCCGTGCTCGTGCCGTGGCAAATCATCCCATGGTTCGCGAGGAGACAGGCTTTGTAGCCGGGAATGGTGTCGCGCACGGCATCAGCCAGTTCCTGCGTGCCGAAGGTGGCGTAGGGGGCGCAGGGAACGTCATGCCCTCCAAAGCCCAGGACCATGTAGTGGAACGGGGGCAACGGCTCACCCAGGCAGGAAAGGGCGGTGCAGGCGTCTGAGTGGGTATGCACAACGCAAGCGGCCTCGGGGCATGCCGCGAAAACGGCCGCGTGCAGCGCCCATTCGCTGGAAGGTACGGTTCCCGGTACCGGGGGTCCTGTCACCGGCAGGCGCACGAGCTGGTCTTCCGTCAGCGTCTCGGCCGTGGCACCCGAGGGAGATATCAGCATGTCGTCGCCCATCCGGAGGCTGACATTACCGCTGCTGCCGTTGTTCAGCCTGTGTGCCGCCAGTTCCCGATAAAGGGTGACGAGCGCCGTGCGCTCACTCATGCCGGCGCCTCCATAGCCATCAGGGTTTGAGCAAACATGTCCGGCGACCCCAGCTTGCCGGATTTCAGGCAAAGTGCCAGCGGCACAGGCGCATCCGTCCAGCAGCGACCAACGCCCATCTCGCGGTAAGGCGCGACCTGCAGGCTGGTCACCCCCAGCGCCTGCACGACAGCGCCCGAGGTTTCGCCGCCTGCGACCAGCAAGCGCCGGATCCCTCGCTGTACGAGGCCTGCGCCCAGGCGGGCCAGCAGCGCCTCCGCCATGCGCCCCGCAGCGACGGCTCCATACTTCTGCTGCGCGGCGGCAACACGTGCCGGATCGTCCGAGGTGGTGATGCAGAAGGGTCCATGCGGCATCCGGGCCGCGGCCCAGGCAAGCGCTTCCTGGATTCCTGCCTCGGTTACATCGAGCGGGTCCAGGCGCAGCACCGGGTGGCATCGCTCGAACACGGCGACCTGTTCGCGCGTGCGGTCCGCACAGCTTCCAGCGAGCACCGCGCCCGGCCCCACGACCGCAGGAAGCGGCTCCGGCGCCCGGTCCGGTATCCAGCCGCGTTGCCGCCACAAGGACGGCAGATAGGACGCAACATTGGAGTTGCCGGTCAGGAGTGGCCAGTCAACCGCGGCCCCGGCGATGGTCTGGAGGTCGCGCTCCAGGATTGCATCGGCGATCAGGAACGGTACGCCGCGCAACTGCTCGGCTTCCGCGTAGGCTTTCACGGCCGCTTCACCCTGGGCGACGACCTCCAGGGGCAGCACTCCCACTGCAAGCGTCGTCTGGGGCGCCAGCACCTCAACCAGGTTGGACTTCGTCATGGGCGTCAGCGGGTCGAGCCGCTTTGGCGAGTCCGCCAGCAACTGCATGCCGACGAACATGTGTCCGCGAAAGACCGCGCGCCCGGCATCCGGGAAGGTCGGGCAGAACAGCACAGGCGCGGCAGGGCCGAAAGTTCGCAGCATCTCCGCCACGTTGCCGATGTTGCCGGTATCGAGGCTGTCAAAGCTGGCGCAGTATTTCAGGAACAACTGGCGGCTGCCGAGTGCGCTTAGCCGCATTGCCGCTGTTCTGGATGCAGCGACGGCCTCTGCCGGAGGTGCCACGCGGGTGCGGAGAGCGACCACGACCGCATCCGTATCGATCAGGCCCGTAGGAACCGCATCTGCACCGATCGCCAGCCGCGTCCGGGCCCCGCCGGCCTGCAGCATGGCCGCGAGTTCAACAGCCCCCGTGAAGTCGTCCGCCAAGGCCCCGAAAAGCAATGACGAGTGCGCCATGAGTCAACCCTTGCAGAGGAAAGGCCCTGATCGAAGGCTTCTCCAAAGCATGATATATCAAATAACGGGCTCGGAAAGAGGCGAATAGACAGGCATGCTTTGCGAGCAACTCGCCGAAATGCCGGGTAACGCGAAGCTGCACCTCGGCGACAGCGAGGCGGTCTGCAGGGCAGAGATGGGGGGCGCCTCCAACCCGAGGCAGGCTACTCCCAGGGTCGGCGTGCGCGGCCGTCTTGGGCGGGCAGCGACTCACGCGTGCAGCCACGCATTCACGGGCAGGTTCCGAGCCAGGCCCTCGGTGTCTCAACCCGGTGCCAGCCTGGCCCGGACATCCAGGATTGCCGCCGCGAAGACCTCCGGCATTTCCTGAGGCAGATTGTGCCCGCCATCCGGCACGATTCGGTGCTCATGCGGACCTGTGAAGCGCGGCGCATGCTTCGCGGTCCCGCCGGAGGTGAGCACTCCATCCGCGTCGCCGTCCAGGGTGACCGCCGGCACAATGATGGGCGGCTGCGCGGCCAGTTGCCGCTCGATTGCCTGCAGCGATGGATCACCGGCCACCAGCCCGAAGCGGTGCCGGTAGGAGTGGATCACCACCTCCACGAAGTCCGGATTGTCGAAGCTCCTTGCCGTCCTGTCGAAGGTCGCCTCGTCGAAGCGCCATTTCGGCGACCACAGGCGCCATAGCAGGCGGCAGAGGTCGCGCCGGTTCTGTGCCAGGCCCCGCCGGCCGCGCTCGGAATGGAAGTAGTACTGGTACCAGTAGCGCAGTTCGTCTTCCGGCGCCTGCGGCTCGTTCGACCGAGCGATGTCCTGGATGTTGTAGCCGTTCTGCGAGACCAGAGCCTGGACACGATCCGGCCACAGGGCCGAGACGATGCAGGCCGCCCGGCCACCCCAGTCATAACCGGCCAGCACCGCCGAGCGGATCTGGAGTGCGTCCATGAGGTCGAGCAGATCCTTGCCGAGAGCCGCTTGCTCGCCGGAACGCGGCGTCTCGGCCGAGCGGAAGCGGGTGGGCCCATAGCCCCGCAGCCAGGGCACGATGACCCGGGCGCCGGCCGAGACCAGAAGGGGCGTCACCGCGTCATAGGCTTGCGCGTCATATGGAAAGCCGTGCAGCAGCAGCACGGGCCAGCCATCCCTGCTTCCGGCTTCCTCAAAGGCGACGTTCAGTACGCCGGCATCGACGGATCTGAGCATGGCAGGACCCTCATGGCTTGGATAGCGCGCGATGCGCTCCGTATAGCTGGTCCGGAGGTATGGTAGGGACTGCAACATGCCGATAGCAACGCCGCAGGGCATTGCAGCGCTTGCTGAGGACCACCTGTTTCGCACAAAATGGAAGGATGCGCGCACCTCAGTGCGCCCTTCGTCCCGGCGAGGCAGGTGGGAAGCCGAGGTTGTCGGGTGCAAGATCGGGCAGTGGGGTGAGACCCCGCAGGAGCCTCTGTCGATGACCTTACGCGCTCGCTACGAGCAAGCCGTACGCGACCTGCAGGAGCGCGCCGCGGAGATGCGACGCGGCGGCGCCTCCAGCGAGACCATCGCACGGGCGATCCATGCGGAGCGCAGGCGACTGGCCACCCACTTCAGGAGCCTGACGCCAGAGCCGTTCCGGACGCACATCTGCGAGCGGACCATCAGGGTCTATGGAAGCGAGGACGGCCCGTCGATCGAGTTCCTGCGCGCGAAGGGCAAGTCCTGGGAAGCCATCATCGACAGCGCGATGCGCCCAGGTCCGCTGGTCAGCCCCCCGTCCGAACAGGCCAAGGGGCGAGACAGATGAGCACGCCGGTCACATGATGTCGGCAGCGGCCTGGAGGCAGTTATGGACCTGCGGTCGGGCAACGGCCAGGCTGTGGGCCATGACGCCCCGCAAGGCGTACCCGTCCGATGGGCCGGATGAAGAGTGGGCGGTGGTCGCACCTTCTCTGACGCTCTTGCCCGAGGATGCCGGGCAGCGGGGGCATTCGCTGCGCGAGGCGTTCAACGGGCTGCGCACCGTGGTGAAGACCGGCGCACCCTGGCGCGGGATGCCGACCGACCTGCCGCCCAACGGGCCACAGGTTCATGACAACCCATAGGACACTCGTCTCTCCCGGGGGACGACCACTCCTCAGCGGGACATAGTTTCAGTGGGACATCGTTGATGTGCCGGAGAAGGCCGCTTTGATCCCCGAGTGGGATTTGAGCGTCAACGGGGACCGGCTCGGAGGCCGCGGCGCCTGCCGATTGACCAATCGCACGGGGCGGCAGGATGGCGCCGCGGCGACTCCAGGCGGCTCGGCTGATCGTTCCTTACTGCATCGACATGGTAACGATGATTCTGTGGTGCATTTCCGGTTGTCAAACGGAGGAGTTGTCGCGAATTGGATCAGACGACCAGTCGATCCGACCCTGGCTGAATCCTGGCGTTGGATTTACATAAGATATCTTATGCGCTCTATCGCTCTAGACCGAAGGCGTCTTTGAGAGCGAGCGCCTCCTTGTCCCTCAGCCCGCAGGCTGCAGCAGCCTTACGCCTGTCCTCCTGGCCTACCATCTGCCGAAGCGTTACGCGCAGCCCGTTCGCGACTTGACGCGAGATCCGTGTCAGGGGGGCATGTCCTTCGCTGTCCATGAGCGCCTTCGGCACGCCGGCCGACAGAGAGCGCGCGCTCACGGGACCTCCACCAGTGCGGTTGCACCGTTGGTTCGGGCGGAGAAGGCGAGACGTGGCGCAGTCGCGCCCCCGGCCCAGCCATTTCAATCCTATTGCAGAACATTCGGCATTGAGCGAACATTGAAGGACCGTGGAATGCGGACGGAAGATCCGCACTGCGGTTGAAAAGAGCTGCGAGCGCACATGACTGCGCAGCCGGTTGGGAAGCGTCTTGGGGAGGATGTGTTGGGTCAGTTCGTAAGGCTATCTCGCCGTTCGCTCCTTGCCACCGGGGCAGGAGCAGGCGTTGCGCATTTCAGCATCCTCCCGGCTCGCGCCGCCACCGAGTTGCGGCTCACCCATCCCGCGGATGCCACGCATCCCGTGCATATCGAGGCCGAGAAGATGGCCCGGCGCATCGAGCAGCGGACGTCCGGCGAGGTCAGGATCCGGATTTTTCCGAACAATGCGCTGGGCTCGCCTGTGGAGACGGCGCAGCAGACACGGCTGGGCGCGATCGACCTGATCTTGTGCAACCCCGCCAATATCGAGGCGCTGTCGCGCACCATCGGGGTCATCAATCAGCCCTATCAGTTCGATAGCTATGAACATGCGCACCGCGTGCTGGACGTCACCGGCCGCGACTGGCTGTCCCAGCAGCTCCGCACCGCCGGCTTCACCTGGATCGCCAATTTCGAATGGGGCTTCCGCGCGCTCTCCAACAGCCGCCGCCCGGTGAACACGCCGGCCGACGTCCAGGGGCTGAAGCTGCGCGTGCCGCCGGAACTCGCCATCAAGGCTGCCTTCGAGGCGCTGGGCGCCAGCATCCAGACCATCGCCTTCCAGGAGGTCTATCTGGCGCTCTCCAACAAGACGGTGGACGGCCAGGACAATCCGATCGGCACCACCTTCGCCGCCAAGTTCTTCGAGGTGCAAAGCCATATCGCGCTGACACGGCACATCTACGCGCCGATCATGTTCCTGGCCAACCCGCGCTCCTGGAACCGGCTGAACGAGGCGCAGCGCACCATCTTCACTGAGGAGGCGGTGCAGGCCGGCAATGCCGCGCGCAAGAGCGTGCGCGAGCAGGAGGAGTCCTACCTGGCCGAGATGCAGAAGGCGGGCGTCGCAATCACCCGCCCCGAGGTGGCGCCGTTCCGCGAGAAGATGGGGCCGGCCTATGAGCAGCTGCGGCGCGCCCTGGGGGAAGATGTGTCCAAGACTTGGGCAGGCTTCGTGGAGGCCGGGCGCGGCGCCGCCTGAACCTGCCGCGCTTCGCCGCCTGCAGGGCGCGCACCGCCCTGGAAACCGCCTGCCCTCCCCCGGAAGGACCGCATGCTGATCGCATCGATTCTCCTCGCGCTGTGCCTGCTCATCCTGTTCGGTGTCCCCATCGCGATCGCGCTCGGCGTGGTCGCGGTGGGCACCATGTGGGCCACGGCCGGAACGGATCTCTTCGTCATCCTGATCCAGCGGATCTACGCCGGAACCACCTCCTTCCCGCTGCTGGCCATCCCCTTCTTCATCCTGTCGGGGAACCTGATGAACACGGGCGGCATGACGGAGCGGATCTTCGCCGTTGCCCATCTGATCGTCGGGCGCATCCGTGGCGGGCTCGGGCATGTCAACGTGCTCGCCAGCATGCTCTTCGCCGGAATGTCCGGCTCGGCGGTGGCCGATGCGGCAGGGCTCGGCCTGGTTGAGATCAAGGCCATGCGGCAGGCCGGCTACACGCCGCGCTTCGCCGCGACCCTCACGGCGGTTTCCTCCACCATCGGGCCGGTGATCCCGCCCAGCATTCCCTTCGTCATCTATGGCAGCCTCGCCAATGTCTCGGTGGGCGCGCTGTTCCTGGCGGGCGTCGTGCCCGGCGTGCTGATGGGCGCCGCGCTGATGCTGGTCGTCGCGGTCGTGGCCAAGCGCCAGAACCTGCCCATGGGCGATGCCCGTCCCGCCGCGCCGGTCGCGCTGCGCATCCTGGGCGACGCGCTGCCGGCGCTGGCGATGCCGCCGTTGATCCTGGGCGGCATCTTCGGTGGAATCGTCACGCCCACCGAGGCGGCGGTGGTGGCCGCGGGCTATGCCTTCCTGCTCGGGCGGTTCTTCTACCGCGAGCTGCCTTTCAGGGAGCTGCCCGCCATCCTCTGGGAATCCGGGCGGCAGACCGCGCAGGTGATGTTCATCATCGCGGCCTCCGCCCCCTTTGCCTGGGTGCTGATCCAGCAGGAGATTCCGAATGCGGTGATCGCCACCCTGTTCAACCTCTCGCACGAGCCCTGGGTCGTGCTGCTGATCGTGAACCTGGTTCTTTTCGTGCTCGGCATGTTCATCGAGGGGGTGGCGATCATCATCATCGCCTTTCCGGTCCTGCTGCCGGTCATGATGCAGATCGGCGTCGACCCCGTGCATTTCGGCGTGGTGATGGTGCTGAACATCATGATCGGGCTGGTGACGCCGCCGGTGGGGCTGTGCCTCTACGTCGTGTCGGAGGTGAGCAAGGTGCCCATCGGGGAGATCGTCTCGGAGATGTGGCCCTATGTCCTGGCCCTGATCCTTGTGCTGCTCGCCGTGACCTTCATGCCCGCGCTCTCCCTGTGGCTCCCCCACGCCCTCGGCTATGGCCTGGTGCGATGAGGGCCGTTCTGCGCGCAGCCGATCGCGCCATCGGCGCGCTGTGCAAATGGGGCGTCGTGGGCGGCCTGCTCGGCCTCTTCACCCTGCTCCTCCTCGGGGTGGCCGTGCGCTTCCTGCCGGTGCTGCCGATCTCCGGCTATGATGAGATCGTCGAGCTGCTGGTGATCTGGCTGACCATGCTCGGCGCGCTGGCACTCTGGCGGGAAGGAGCGCTCTACCGCGTCACCGTGGTGGAGGCCGCCCTGCCGGCGGGACTCCGCCGCGCCGTCGCGGTGCTGCAGCAGCTTCTGATGCTCGCCTTCGCACTGGTTCTGGTCGTCTGGGGCTTGGATTTCCTGCTCCAGGCCGGGGAGACCACGCCTTTTCTGGGAGCGGACAAGTCCTGGTGGTACGCGGCCCTGCCTGGGCCGGGCGTGCTGATGGCCATCTACAGCCTGGCCGGACTGTGGCGGGCCTGGAGAGGCAGGACCGCGCTCGCCGAGAGCGGGTCCATCGTCGCCTGAGACGCGGCGCAAGAGAGAAGGAGACGGAGCATGGCAGGGCGTCTGCAGGACAAGGTCGCCATCATCACCGGCGGCGCCGGCGGGATCGGTGCGGCGACAGGGCGGCTCTTCTGCGAGGAGGGGGCGCGCGTCACGCTGGTGGACCGCGATGCCGAGGCCATGGCGGCGGTGGAGGCGGAGATCCGCGCGGCGGTGCCGGGGGCATCCTTGCTGCCGCTGGTTCTGGATGTCAGCGAAGAGGCGACCGCGGCAGTGATCGTCGCCAGGACGAAGGACGCCTTCGGCCGGATCGACGTCCTGGTGAACAATGCCGGCATCCGCTCCTATGAGCCCCTCGCGGAGGCCAGGAGCGAGACCTGGCAGAAGATCCTGGCCGTCAATCTCCTCAGCCACGCTTATCTGACGCGCGAGGCGCTGCCGGAACTGCGGGCGGCGGGACGCAGCAGCATCATCAACATCTCCTCGACCCATGCGCTCAACCCCCGTGCCGGAATGGGGCAATATGACGCGACGAAGGCCGGCATCCTGTCCATGACGCGAACCCTCGCCTTCGAGGAGGCGCCGCATGGCGTGCGCGTCAACGCGGTCTGTCCCGGACTGACGCTGACGCCCTTCCATGCCCGGCGCCTGGGCAGGACGCGGCAGGAGCTGGAGGCGGAGGAGGTCGAGAACTGCCTGCTCCGCCGCTGGGCCGATCCCCGGGAGATCGCCTATCCGATCCTGTGGCTGGCCTCGGATGAAGCCTCCTACATGACCGCGGCGACGCTCATGGTGGATGGTGGAACCCGCGTGCCATAGGCGCGAAGGCAAGCCTGTTGGGCTGACGGACCGCCTGCCCGTGGAAGCTCAGAGCGGGCGCTTCACTCAGCCGGAGCGGCCGGCGCCTGCCACAGCTCCGGCTGGAGTTCCTCGCGCCGGTCGGGGAAGAACAGTGCACAGGCCAGCGTCACGCCCGAGAAGCCGGCCAGCAGCAGGATGGCAACGTCCAGCCGGCCGGTGGCCTCGTGCAGCAGCCCCACCATGGGCGAGGCCACGGCGGCGCCGAGGAAGCCCACGAAGAACCTGATGGAATAGAGCCTCACCCGCAGCGGCGGCGCGATGTAGCGCGCCGTCATGGTCTCGTTCACCGTCACCTGGCCGAAGATCGAGGCCGCCAGCAAGGCCGACAGCGGCAGCACCATCCAGCCCTCGGCGAAGGAGAGCGCCAGCATCGCGGGCACCTGCACCAGCGTGAGCGGCAGGAAGACGCGCTTCAGCGTCATCCGGTCGATCATCCGGCCGACGGTGAACTGCGTCAGCCCGCCGCAGAGCGTCACCAGGAAGGCCAGAGCGCCGATCAGCGGCAGCAGGTCCGGGCTGCCGGCCAGCCGCTCCTCCATCAGCTTGGGCAGCAGCAGGGTGAAGGCGTTGAACACCAGCCCCGAGACAGCGGCGATGGAGAGCAGCACCGCCACGGCGCGTCGCACCACGGCGGGTGGGATCGGCGGAAAGGGCTTCGGCGCGCCGCGCGCCGTGGCCATGTCGATCGCCGGCTCGCGCCAGTAGAGCAGGCCGACGGCGCAGCAGAGCAGCCCCGGCACCAGGAAGGCCCATCGCCAGCCCAGCGTCGCCACCAGGAAGGCGGTCAGCACCGGCGCCGTCGCCACGCCGAGATTGCCGAACACGCCGTTGAGGCCGACCGCGCGGCCCACCCGCTCGCCCGCCGCCTCCACCAGCATGGCGGTGCCGACAGGGTGGTAGATGGCCGAGAAGGCGCCCATGCCCGCCAGCGCGACGGCCAGCCAGAGCGCCGAGGGCGCCAGACCCGCCAGCGCCATGCAGCCTCCAGTGCCGAGGAAGAAGGCCAGCATCAGGGCTCGTCGGCCGAAACGCGCGGAGAGCCAGCCCATCGGCAGCGAGCCGGCGCCGTAGAGCACGAACATGCCGGTGCCCAGGGCCAGGATCGGCCCGTACTCGGTGCCGAAGCGGCCGGGCTCCTGCTGCACCAGCCCCAGCACGGCGGTGGCCAGGATCAGCAGGCTGAAATGCGTCGCGCTGTGCGCCGCGTTGATGAAGGCGATCTGCCGCGTGGCGGGATGGAGGGGCATGGCGCTGGCGTCCCGGTGTTGCCGTTCCTGCCTGGCACTGTAGTCTGGCCGGAAAACGACGTCTGGCCACATCATGTCGCTAACACGCCAATTGCCGACCGCGACCATCCCCTCCCGCGAGCTGCCGCAGGATACGGTGGACCGGCCGCTGGCTGGCTTCCAGCGTGACTACCCGGATGGCGGCCGTACCCCACGCCACGCCCATCGCCGGGTGCAGCTGCTTTATGCCAGCCAGGGCGTGATGCGGATCACCACCGACCAGGCCGGCTTCGTGGTGCCGACAGGACGGGCGCTGTGGGTGCCGGCCGGATTGCCGCACACCGTGGTGATGCAAGGGCTCGTGACCATGCGGGCGCTTTTCCTGCGGGAGGACGCGGCCTGCAGCGGCCCTTCCGGGGTGGCCGTGCTCGCCGTCTCCCCGCTGCTGCGGGAGCTGATCCTGGCCGCCTGCGAGGAGCCGCCGGAATGGGACCCGGCGGGCCGCGCCGGCCATCTCGCCGCGCTCATCCTCGACGAGATCGGCCGCGCGCCGGCCCTGCCGCTGGGCGTGCCGCAGCCGCGCGACCCGCGCCTGCTGCGTCTGGTCAGCGCCTTGCGCGAGCAACCGGCCAGCACGCGCCGCCTGGAGGACTGGGCCGCCGAGGTGGGCGCCAGCCCGCGCACCCTCTCCCGCCTGTTCCAGGCCGAGACCGGGATGAGCTTCGGCGCCTGGCGGCAGCACTGGCGGCTGGCCGAGGCGGCCGCCCTGCTGGCGCAAGGCGTGCCGCCGGCCAGGGTCGCGGCGCTGGTGGGCTATGCCAGCGCTCCCGCCTTCGGGGCCGCCTACCGGGCGGCTTTCGGCGTCAGCCCCGGCCAGGCGCGGCAGGAGGCGGGGATGGCCAGGGGAAATTCAGCCTGGGGAAATTCAGCCTGGGGAAGTCCAGCCTGGGGGAAGCCGGCGGGCGCTTCCCCAACGGTGCTCACATCAGCAGGTTGGGAAGCCAGACCACAAGGCCGGGAAAGGCGGAGATGAGCACCAGGACGGCGATGGACCAGCCGAGGAAGGGGAGGATCTCGACGGCCACCGACCAGATCTGGACGCGCCCGATCGCGCTGGTCACGAAAATCAGCAGACCCACGGGCGGATGCAGCATGCCGATCATGAGGTTGACGATCACCACGGCCGCGAAGTGGACCGGGTCGATGCCCAGTTGCGCCTGGATGGGCAGCAGCGTCGGAACGAACATCACCAGCGCGGGCAGCGGCTCCAGGATCATCCCGACCGCGAAAAGAAGCAGGTTGACCACCAGCAGGACGACGAAGTGGTTGCTGGAAATGCCGAGGATGGCCTGCGAGATCATCGTGGCGACATGCGATTCGCTCAGGAGCCAGGCAAAGGGTCCGGCCGCGGCCAGCAGGAACAGAATGACGGCGGAGGTGCGCCCGGCCTCGAAGAAGACGGACCCCAGCTCGCCAAGCTTGAGATCGCCGTAGACGAACAGGCCAATGACCAGGGCGTAGAGGCAGATCATGCCGGCCGCCTCGGTGTCGGTGATGAGGCCCGAGCGGATGCCGCCGAGGATGAGGACCGGCATGGCCAGGGCCCAGATGGAGGTCCGCGTGACCCTGGCGCGCTCCCGCCAGGTCGCATGCTCGCGCGCCCTGTAGTTCCGGCGGCGCGCGACGATCCCGCAGATCACCATGTAGCCTGCGCACAGCAGGAGCGCCGGCACCACGCCGGCCAGGAAGAGGCGAAGCACCGAGAGGTTCGCCATGACGGCGTACATGATCATCGGAATAGAAGGCGGCAGGATCGGACCGAGCATCGCGCCCGCGGCGATCACGGCGGCGGAGTAGCCGGGCTTGTAGCCCTCCTTCTTCATCTCGGGGATCAGGATGGCGCCCGTGGCCGTGGCGTCGGCCACGGCGGATCCGCTGATGCCCGCCATGATCAGGTTGGTGATGAGCGCGACCTGGGAAAGGCTCCCCCGGAGGTGGCCCACCATGGCGGCCGACCAGCCGATCAGGCGCTGGGTGACGCCGCCACGATTCATGATCTCGCCGGCCAGCACGAACATCGGGACGGTGATCAGCGCGACGGAATCGACCCCGGAGACCAGCGTCATGGGGGCCATGACCGGATCGATGCCGGCACCGCTCCGCAGGACCATCCCGATCAGCGCCGCCAGGATCATCGAGAAGCCGACATCCAGGCCGACCAGCAGCAGGCCGAAGAAAACGACGACACTAAGGATGATCATGGTGCGTCACCTTCGTATCGAGGCGGAAGCGCCCTCCGGTCAGCGCGTCGGCCAGGCGCAGGACGAGGAACAGGCAGAGGAGGACCAGCCCGGCCAGCAGGGCGCCATACATGACCTCGTAGGTGAGCGGCGTGTCCATCAGCGCCTGGAAGGCGCCGATCTCCAGCAGCGGCCAGCCTGCCCACAGCAGAAGGAGCGCCACGGCGAGGACGACCAGATCGAGGACCAGCCGCAGGATGGTCAGAAGCCCGGCCGGCACAAAACGGTCGAGAAGATCGATGCGGATGTTGGCGCGATCCCGGAACCCGATCGCAATGCCCAGGAATGTCAGCCAGACCAGCCCGACACGCGCGTACTGGTCGAATGCCAGGCCGCCGCTTCTGAAGAAGTGGCGGTCGAGAACCTGCAGTACGGTCAGGATGAGGACGGCGGCGAGCGCGAGGACCACGCCTGCCCGAACCAGGATGGTGACGCACCCGATGAGGCGCCTTGCCAGGCCCGGGACGAAGGCGCCTCCCTCCAGGGAAGGCGCGGCGCCCGCATGGCCTTGTGCGAGCTTGCTCTCCATCATTGGGCGTCTTGCATCTGGCGGATGCGGTCCACGAAGCCAGCGGGCCAGAGCTTGCCGTCGAACTGGGTCTCGACGCCCTCCACGGCCTTGCGGAAGGCATCCCGGTCGGGAACGACGTAGGTCGCCCCGGCTTCCTTCAGGATTCCGATCGCCTCCTCGTCGAGCTCCTTCGTCAGCTTCGTCGTCACGGCGCCGGCTTCCCTGGCGGCCTTGGCGAACAGTGCCTTGTCCGCATCGGACAGGCCCTTCCAGAAGCGCTCCGAGGCGAAGAAGCCGACCAGCTCGATGACATGGTCCGTGGCCGACCAGTATTTCGCCGCCTCATGGTACTTCGGCGGAATGGAGAGGTCGAAGCCGTTGTCCTGCCCATCGATGGTCCCGCGCGAGAGCGCGTTGTAGATTTCCATCATGCCCATCGGGGTGACCTGCGCGCCGAGCTTCTCGAACATGGCCTTCAGCACGGGAATGGGCGGGATGCGAAGCCGGAGCCCTTTGACGTCCCCGGGATTCATGATGGGGCCGCGGGTGGACTGGATGGCGCGCGGCGAGCGCTGGCCCCAGGCGCCGAACACCCGGACGCCGGCTGTCGTCGCAACCTTCTGGAAGATGCCCTGGAACTCCGGATCGGTGTTGATGATCCGCTCGGCCTGCTCCCCGCTCCGGAAGAGATAGGGCACGTAGCAGACACTCAGGGCTTCGCCGCCGCGGATGAACGAAAGCGAGGACAGGCCAAAATAGGAGAACTGGATGGTTCCGAGCTGCATCGCCGAGATCAGCTGCGCGATGTCGCCCAGCTGGCCGTCCGTATAGACATCGACGGTATAGCGGCCGTTGCTCTCGCTCTCGACGACCTCCTTGAAGCGGAGGAGCGCCTTGTGCCAGGGGCTGTTGTTCAGCGCGATCGTCGCCATCTTCACGTTCTGCCCGGCTGCCTCGGAGGGCGCGGCCGAGCAGAATGCAAGGATCGTGAGTGCGGCAAGGATATGGATTATCCGCTTCATGTTGTCCTCCCTTCCAGGATTTTTTGTCGGCCCCTGGTGCTTTCCGTGAGATCCTGATTGAAGTGCAGCGCTGCCCGCCCTGCGGGATCTGCCCCGCCGCTCAGAAGTTCCAGTGCACGGGCTCCGCCCCCGCGACCGGCGAGCGGAACGTCGCCAGGCGCGTCCCGAACAGCGATCCCAGAAAGACTGTCCTGAGGTCCGGGCCGCCGAAGGCGATCCCCGACAGGTTCCCCAGGGTCCGCTTGCCGCCGGAGTCCAGGTGCGTCCGGGTGTAGCGGTCGTTCTGGAAGGCCTCCTCGGCTTCCTGGATCTGCGCCGGGTCGGCGTCCTCCAGAAGGATCTCGTGCCTGCCGTCGGGCGTGGCCCGGATGACCCGGTTCGACACGACGCTGACGATCCAGACCGCGCCCTCGGAGTCGAAGGCGAAGCCGTCGGGAAAGGTGCAGGCTCCGTACTCGGCGAAGACTTCCTTCGGCCCGAGGGAGCCATCGCTCCTGATCGGGAAGCGGCTGGTGCGCCGCGCGATCGTCTCGGCGACGTAGAGCCACTGGCCGGTGGGGTCCACCAGGGCCTCGTTCGTGAAGCCGATGTTCTCGGCGACAACGCGGGCGCCGCGCTCGTCGATCAGGATGATGTAGCCGTCGCCATACCCCTTGCGCATGGACTGCTCGCGGGGAATCAGCCGCGTGCTGACCGTGACCCAGATGCGGGACTGCCGGTCGATGCCGACGAAGTTGGTCGGCTCCAGCGGCCTGCCCTCGATCTCCAGGAGCTTCGGCCGGAGCGTGCCGTCCTGCGCCATATGATAGACGCCGCCAGTAGGACCCAGGTTGGCGATCAGGAAGCTGCGGTCCGGAAGCAGTGCGATGCCGTTGGGCAGGAAGCCTTCCGGCGCGCCCCTGGCGTGGATCGTCTCCGTTTGGCCATCGGCGTGGATGACGCTCACGCCGCCCCCCTTGTAGGGGGTGAACAGGTCGCCGGAGCGGGTCGCCATGACGCATTCAGGACGGTCAAGCCCGCTGCCGACAAACTCGATGTCACCGAGATCCAGTCTTTTCATGAACGCGTTGTCCTTCCCTTTCCTCCGCCGGCCATGGTTCCTGGCCGGGTCATTCTTCGCAGCGGGCGCGGCGGCGATCAGCCGGTGGGAACCGGCCGGGGCTGCGGCGCCGTCTCGCCCGGGATGCCCCATTCCCGCAGCACCTGGCGCGTGTGCCCGCCATGAGGCGGCGCGGGATGGCGCAGCTGGCAGGGCGTGGCCGAAAGCTTCACCGGGAAGCCCAGCATCCGCACGGGGCCATGCCCGGGATGCTCCACCTCCATCACCATCTCCTGCTGCAGGACCTGCGGGTCGGACAGTGCCTGCCCGATATCCTGCACCAGCCCGCAGGGCACGCCCGCCGCGTTCAGGCGCCGCACCCAGTTCTCCTGGCCGTCCTGCTGCAGCTGCGCGTTGATCAGCGCATCCAGTTCAGCCCGGTTGCGCATGCGCAGGCTGTTGGTCCGGAAGCGCGCGTCATCCAGCACGTGCTCAAGCGTCAGCTCCCGCAGGAAGCGCCGCAGGATGGCCTCGGTGCTCGGTGCCACCGCGATGGCGCCATCGGCGGTGCGGAACAGGCCATAGGGCGCGGTGATCGGGTGATCATTGCCGCAGCGCGCCGGCGGCGCACCGGTCGCGAGATAATCCGAGGCCAGATAGGCGAACATACTGATGATGCCGTTCATCATCGCCGCCTCCACCCGCTGCCCGCGCCCCGTGCGGGTGCGCGCGTGCAGGGCATTGACGATGCCGAAGGCGGCATAGAGCCCCGCCACCAGATCGGTGATCGGCAAGCCGCTGCGCAACGGCGGGCCCGCCGGCTCGCCATTGACGCTCATGAAGCCGCTCATCGCCTGGATGACGAAGTCGAAAGCCGGGCGTTCGGCATAGGGGCCGCTGGCGCCATAGCCGTTGATGCTGGCGACCACCAGGCGGGGGTTCAGGGCGTGCAGCCGCGCATCGTCGAAGCCCATGCCGGCCAGCACGCCCGGGCGGAAATTCTCCACCAGCACATCGGCCCGTTCCAGCAGCTGGGCCAGCATCTCCCGCCCCTCCGGCGTGCGCAGGTCGAGCGCCACGGAGCGCTTGTTGCGGTTGAAGGCCGCGAAGTACCAGCTCAACCCTTCCACCTTGGCGCCGGCGTGGCGGATCGGGTCGCCCTCCCCCGGCGCCTCGATCTTGACGACATCGGCGCCCATGTCGCCCAGCAGCATGGTGCAGAAGGGGCCGGAGAGGATGCGCGTGAGGTCCACCACGCGGACACCGTCGAGAGGCGTCGGCATGGCGGCTCAGCCCGCCGCCGTCGGCACGGCATCGGCCGCATGCAGGCGCAGCCTGGGCCCCGCCCGCATCACCTGCCCCGCCAGCGGCTTGCCCAGCAGCCGCTCCATGCGGTGCGCGATGGCGATGGTCTTCTCCAGGTCGATCCCGGTCTCCCAGCCGCTTTCATGCAGCAGGTAGATCAGGTCCTCCGTGCAGATATTGCCGGTGGCACCGGCGGCGAAGGGGCAGCCGCCCAGGCCGCCGGCGGCGGAGTCGAAGCGGCGGACCCCTTCCTCCAGCCCCACCAGTACATTGGCCAGCCCGACGCCGCGCGTGTTGTGCAGGTGCAGCGTGAACGCCATCCCCGGCAGCTCCGCCCGCAGGGCGCGCAGGGTGGCGCGGATGTTGCGCGGCGTCGCCATGCCCGTGGTGTCGCCCAGCGTGACGTGCGTGACCCCCAGATCGGCATAGGTGCGGGCGATGCGCAGCACATTCGCCAGCGGCACATCACCCTCGAAGGGGCAGCCGAAGGCGACGGCCATCGCCCCCAGCACCTCGATGCCGCACTGGCGCAGCCTCGCGGCCACCGCCGGGAAGCCCTCCAGCGAGGCATCGATGCTGCGGTTGAGGTTCTTGCGGTTGTGGGTCTCCGAGGCCGAGATCAGCAGCACGCCGCCATCCAGGGGCGTGCCGCAGGCCCGCTCGGCCCCCCGCAGGTTCGGCACCAGGGCCATGAGGTTGGTATCCGGGCGCTTGCGGATGCCGGCCAGCACCTGCTCGGCATCCGCAAGCTGGGGAACCGCCTTGGGCGAGACGAAGGAGGTCACCTCGATATGCCGGATGCCGCTGTCGATCATGCTGTTGACCAGCGCGATCTTCTCCTCGGCGGGCAGGATGGTGGGCTCGATCTGCAGTCCGTCGCGGGTGCCGACCTCGACGATCTCGACGACGTTGGCGGCGCTATCAGCGGTCATGCTCTCTTCCTCTTGCGCGGGCTCAGTCGAGCCGCAGGCCGGTCTCGGCGACGATGCCCTTCCAGTTCTCGGCCTCCTGCCGCAGCATGCTGGCGAAGGCGGCGGAGGAGGTGGGCGCCGGCTCGATGCCCTGTTCGTTGAGCGTCCTGACCAGATCGGCCTGGCCAAGCAGCATGTTGAATTCCTGGTTGAGTCTACCGACCACCGGTTGCGGCACGCCGGCCGGGCCCAGCACGCCCCACCAGCTCGTCACCTGCACGTCATGGCCCAGCTCGACCAGGGTCGGGACCTCCGGCAGGGAGGGGTTGCGGCGCGTGCCCGTCACCGCCAGGGGCCGCGTAGCGCCCGACTGGATCGAGCTCATGGCCGAGGCGATGGAGGAGCCGACGGCCGTGACATGCCCGCCCATCAGGTCCATCAGCGCGGGGTTGGAGCCGCGATAGGGCACATGCTGCAGGCGCACATTGGCCCGGCGCGCCAGCAATTCGCTGACCACATGGGAATTGCTGCCGCTGCCCGAACTGCCGAAGGTCAGGCTGTCCGGCGCCGCGCGGGCGGCCTGGGCCAGATCCTCGAAGCTGCGGTAGGGCGAGTTCGCGGAGGCGAGGATCAGCAGCGGCGTGGTGGCGGCGAAGGCGATCGGCGTGAAGTCGCGCAGCGGGTCGAAGGCTACCTTGGTCAGCAGCGGCGCCAGGATCATGTTGTCCTGCTGGCCGAGCACGAGGTCATAGCCCGCGGCCTCGGCGCGCGCGGCTTCCGCGAGGCCGATGGTGCCATTGGCGCCGGCCCGGTTCTCCACCACCACCGCCCAGCCCTTGGCCTCGGCCAGCCGCGTGCACAGCGCGCGGGCCAGCAGGTCGGTGCCGCCGCCGGGAGGGAAAGGCGAGATCATGCGGATCGGCCGGGCCGGAAAGGCCGCCTGCGTGGACGCCATGGCCGGTGCGGCAGGCAGCGTCGCGAGCGCCGTCAGCAGGGTGCGGCGTTTCATGGATCCTGTTCCTCCCGATTATACTTCGTCGTTTCAGTCACGGGGGTTCGGCGGGCCAGCCCTGTCCCCTCTCTTCGCGAAAGGATCGCCAGTGTCCTCAGAGCCGGGCAAGCAACGAGTGGCGAGGCCCGCCATCTCCGATCGAGATGGCCGGCTCTCCCGCCGGCTGGACCCGGCCTCGGCGCAGTTCTTCGTCTCCGTGATCGAGGAGGGCAGCATCGCCCGTGCTGCGCTGCGGGAGAACATCGTGCCTTCCGCCATCAGCAAGCGGCTGTCGGATCTGGAAGCCTTGCTGGGTGTGCCGCTGCTGGAGCGCGGCACGCAGGGCGTGACGCCCACGCCGGCCGGCGAGGCCTTTCTCCACCATGCCCGCCTGCTGCTGCGGTCCCTGGAACGCATGCGGCTGGAGATGGCGGAATATGGGGAGGGTGTGCGCGGGCATATTCGCGTGCGCGCCAGCGCCTCGGCGCTCGCCGCCGGGTTGCCGGCGGAAATCCAGAGCTTCGCCCGCGCGCACCGGCAGGTGAAGGTCGAGCTGGAGGAGTACGAGACGCCGGCCATCGTGCAGGACATCCGGGAAGGCCGCGCCGATGTCGGCATCGGCCCGGACATCTTCCAGCCGGAATCCCTGCTGCTCTTCCCGTGGCGGCACTACGACCTGGCCGCGGTGGTGCCGAATGGCCACGCGCTGGCGCACCGCCGGAAGCTCAGCTACTCGACCTTGCTGCACTACGAGCAGGTGGAGCAGGGCTATAGCAGCGCGCTCTCGCAACTGCTCGACTATGCCGCACGGCAGAGCGGCGTGCCCAAGCGCACACGCATCCGCGTGCGGGGATTCGAGGCCGTCTGCCGGATGATCGGCAGCGGCATGGGCATCGGCGTCGTTCCTTCCTTCCTGCGGGAATCCCTCGGCCCGATCTACGGCCTTCGCTTCATCCCACTGGACGAGACCTGGGCGCATCCGAGGATCTGCATCATGCTGCGCGACCTGGACAGCCTGCCGAGCGCCGCGCGCAGCTTCGTGGACCATCTGCGGCGCAGCGGCGCCTGAGGCAGACTTCCGCGGACAGGGCAGGCTCCGGCGCTTCTCGCCGCCGGACCGGCTCGCGCTTCCCGACACCGGGTGGAACGGAGGCTTGTTCTCAAATCTGCCCGGCGATGTGGTCGGGGGAGAATGAATCCTCCCCTGGAACTCCTGCTTCCTCCTTCCTGGCAGCCCTGCCTCGCCCACCAGGCGCGCTCATGCCTGGGATGCGATCAGAATCCGAAAGGAGAAGGAGGGGGTTGGGGAGTTCAGTCCCTGGCCTTCCACTACTTCGTCAGCGCTTCCCGGAAGGCGATGCTGGATCGCGTTCGCCAAGCACCTCCTCCACGGCGGAGACGAGCGCGGCAGCATGGCGGGACAGAGGTTGCGTCGCCTCCACCATCAAGGTCACGGGCAGCAGAACGACGGGGCGGAAGGGGCGCCATCCGACACCCGAGAGCCCGAGGCGGGACGCCATCCCATCCACCACCGCCACGCCCAGCCCTTGCTGCACATAGCTCGCCGCGACCAGGGTCATCGTGACCTGCAGGGTGGTCTCGCGGCGGGCGCCCACGCTTTCGAAGGCGCGGTCGAGAAGCTGCCCGAAATGTGTCTCCCCGCCGAAGGAAACCAGGGGTTCGCCCTGGAGGTCCGTGGGGGTGACCACAGGCCGCTTAAGCAGTGCATGCCGCTCAGGGGCGATGAAGATCATCTCCGCGGCGCCGAGAGAACGCACCGCCAGGCCGGGAACCTGTACGGGCGAAAGGGCAAGGCCGAACTCCACCTCCCCGGCGGCCACTGCGGCCGCCACCTCGCGGGCCGGCAGGAGATGGGTGGAGAGCCGGACGTTCGGATGGGCCGACTGGAAACGAGCCGCGGCACGGGGCAGCAGGGCCGAGGCGCAGGCGGAGGAGGCCGCCACCCGCACGAGCCCCGCGCCCCCGGTTCGGACCTCGCCCGCGAGGCGGCGGAAGGCCGACATATCGCTCATGATGCGGTCCGCCTCCGGCAGCAGCCGCTCAGCCTCGGGTGTCGGATAGAGCCGGCCGCGGATGGGACGGAAGAGCCGGAAGCCGATTTTCCGCTCCGCCGCCTGGATGGCCTTGCTGACGGCGGGTTGGGAAATGCCCAGGAAACTCGCCGCGCCGGTGATCGTGCCGCAGCGCATCACGGCATGGAAGATCTCGAGCTGTCGGGCGTTCATGGCGGCGTCGTCGGGGGCATATCCTCAGGTTATGCCCTTCCCGCCTTTCTTTTGTCGACGGCAGAAAGGCACCCCTCATAATCCACCCGAGTAACGAAAGGGATGGGGCGCGGAATGGGCCACCGGGTCGGCGTGGATATCGGGGGAACCTTCATCGACTTCTGCCTCTGGGATGAGGCGCGGGAGGAACTGCACAGCCTCAAGGTGCTGACCACGCCCGAAACGCCTGGTGCCGAGCTCCTCCAGGGCCTCGAACTGCTGCAGGAGCGGCATGGGATTCGCCCGGCCGACATCACCAGTTTCGTGCACGGCACCACGGTCGGCATCAACACGGTCATCCAGCGCAAGGGCGCGGCCCTGGCTCTGCTGACGACAGAAAACTTCGAGGACGTGGTGGAGCTGGCGCGCCTCCGGATGCCGGAGGCCTACAGCCTCTTCTCCCGCCGGGGCGCACCCCTGGTGCCGCGGGACCGCATCTTCGGCGTGCGGGAGCGCATGCTGTCTGACGGCCACGAGGAGGAGGCTCTGGACGAAGCCTCCGTGCTGAAGGCCGCGGAGAAGGCGCGGGCCAAGGGCGTGGAGGGCATCGTCATCGCCTTCCTCAACGCGTACCGCAATCCGGCGCATGAAGCGCGGGCCGCCGAGATCATCCGCCATGCGGCGCCCGATCTCTTTGTCTTCTGCTCCAGCGAAGTCTGGCCGGTGATCCGCGAGTATGAACGGACGACCACCGCACTGATCAACGGCTACATCCATCCGAAGATCCGCGACTATCTGGACCGCCTCATCCTTGGGTTGCAGAGCCGCGGCGTGGCGGCGGAGCCGCTGATCACCAAGTCCAATGGCGGCGTGATGTCTGCGGAGCTGGGCAAGCGCAACTGCGTCAGCATGGTGCTTTCCGGCACCGCCTCGGGCGTGATGGGTGCGGCCTGGGTGGCACGCGAGGCCGGCGAAGAGCGTGTCATCACCCTCGACATCGGTGGCACCAGCGCGGATATCGCGCTGATCATGGGCGGGCAGCCGCAGTTCGGCGTCGGCGAGAAGATCGGCGACCTGCCGCTCTACATCCCGAGCGTCGCGGTCTCCTCCATCGGGGATGGGGGCGGCTCGATCGCCTGGGTGGACAACTACGGCGTACTCAAGGTGGGGCCGGAAAGCGCCGGCTCCTCTCCCGGCCCCGCCTGCTACGGGCGCGGCGGCAAGCGGCCGACCATCACGGATGCCTTCGCCGTCTGTGGCTTCCTCGGGCAGCACGACCTCGCCTACGGCGCCTTCCGCCCCGATGCGGCGCTGGCACGGGAGGCGATCCGCACCGTCGCGGAGCCGCTGGGCCTGCGACTGGAGCAGGCCGCCGAGGCGATCATCCGCATCGCCCTTTCCGGCATGTTCGTCGAGGTGAACAAGACGGTCGCACGCTATGGCGTGGACCCGCGGGACTTCGCGCTCCTGACCTTCGGGGGCGCCGGACCCATGCTCGGCTGCTTCCTCGCGCGGGAGCTCGGGATGCGCCGCGTTCTGGTGCCCGCGCGCCCGGGCGTGGTGAGCGCCCTGGGCGGGCTGGTGGCGGATGTGAAGAATGATTTCATCCGCACGCTGTTCATCGACGCGGCCGAGGCGGAATCCATGAGGCTGCGCAAGGAAGCGGAGGATCTTCTGGCACGCGGCACGCGCTGGCTGCGGGAAGAACAGAACTTCAACGGTGAAGCTGCTCCCGCGTGGTTCGCCGACATGCGCTACCGTGGCCAGTCCTTCGAGATCGAGGTGCCGCTGGGGCATGCGCAGGTGTTGGCCGGCGACATGGAAGCCGTCGCCGAAGCCTTTCATCATGCCCATGAAAGCATCTACGATTTCTGCGACCGTGCCTCCCCGGCGCAGGTCGTCAACCTGCGCCTCGTCATGTCAGGCACCTCGGCGAAGCCCTATCTGCGCCCGCTGCCCGTGGCGGAGACGGCGGTACCCGAGCCCGACCACGTGCTGCGCGTCTTCTTCGATGATGCCTGGCAGCAGGTGCCGCTCTATGGCCGCGCCAGGCTGCGCGCCGGCCATCGCTTCGCCGGCCCGTGCGTCGTTGCGCAGGACGACACCACGGCCTGCATCCCGCCGGGCTTCGCCGCCTCGGTGGACCGCATGGGCAACATCATCCTCGAGGCGGCGGAGTGACGGCCATGGCGCTCGACAAGGTCACCCTTCAGATCCTCGCCAACCACACCCGCGCGGCGGCCGAGAACATGGCCTACACGCTCTACCGCACGGCGCATTCCACCTTCGTCAAGGAGACGGAGGACTTCACCATCCAGATCCTGGACGCGCAGGGCCGAACCTGCGCCGTCCCGGCCGATCTGGGCGCCACCTGGTATGCCGGCCTCGATTTTGGCAAGGCCATCCCGATGATCCCGGATTATGAGCCCGGCGACATCGGCTTCACCAACGACCCTTACTCCGGCTACCTGGCCACCCACACGCCGGACCTGGTGATCTGGAAGCCCGTCTTCCACGAGGGCGAGATCCTCTGCTTCTGCTCCGGCCACATTCACAACACGGATATGGGTGGCGCGGTGCCGGCCAGCCTCTCCCGGGCGCTGACGGAAGTGCACCAGGAGGGCATCCGCTTCAGGCCGTCCAAGCTCTACCGCAAGGGAGTCCTGAACCAGGAGCTGGTGGACGTGATGATGAACAACGTCCGCAAGCCCGAGCTGAACCTGGGCGACCTGAAGGCCTTCGTCGGCGCCATGAACACGGGCGAGCGCAAGGTGCGGGAGATGATCGCCAAGTTCGGCGCGGACACGCTGCGCCAGGGCCTTTCGGACCTGCTCGACTATGCCGAGCACCAGGCGCGCGAGATCCTCCGCTCCATCCCGGATGGCGAGTATTTCTTCTCCGACTATGCCGATGAGGACGGGCCCGACGGCTATCCGGCGCGGCTTGCCGTCACGCTGCGCATCCGGGGCGATTCCGCCGTGCTGGACTTCACCGGCAGCGACCCGCAGCTCACCTCCTCCCTCAACGTGCCCACTGGCGGGAACCCGCACCACACGCTGATGCTGGTGGGCGTCTACTACGTTCTCTATTCGCTCAATCCGAACCTGCTGTTGAACTTCGGCCTGGTGCGCCCCTTCCACTGCATCCTGCCGGAAGGAACGATGGTGAACCCGCAGTTCCCGGCGGCGGTGGGCATGCGCAGCCTGAGCTGCGCGCGGCTGCGCAGCCTGCTGATCGGCGCCTTCGGCTTTGCCATGCCGGGGCGCATGCCGGCCGCGCCCGCTGGGTCCTCCTCCATCGTCAACGTCATGACGCATGACGATCGCACGGGCGAGGCGGTGATCGCCGCCGTGAACCCGGTGGTCGGCGGTGCCGGCGGCATGCCGCATGGCGACGGCACGGATGGCTCTGGCGCCGACGCCGCCTACCTGAAGAACACTCCCATCGAGATCACGGAGCAGGAGGTCCCCATCCGCTTCCGCCGCTACGGCCTCGCGGCCGGCACAGGGGGTGCCGGCCGCTGGCGCGGCGGGCTCGCGACGCAGATGGAGTTCCAGGTCTTCACCCCCCATACGCGCATCACCGCGCGCAACCGGGACCGCTGCCGCTTCCAGGCCTGGGGCATCCTTGGCGGCAAGGCCGGGCAGCCCTCCACCATGCTGCTCAACCCGGGCCGGCCGGACGAGAAGCTGCTCAACAACATCGACACCTTCGCCGCCAATCCCGGTGACATCATCCGCATCGTCTCGCCGGGCGGCGGTGGCCGTGGCGATCCGCTGGACCGCGAGCCTGAGCGCGTGCTGACGGATGTCGTCTGCGGCTACATCCTGCCGGAGGCGGCGCATTCGGAGTATGGCGTCGTGCTGGCCGGCGAGACGGTGGACCTCGCCGCCACGGAGGCGCTGCGGGCATCCCGCCGCCGCAACGGGCCACCGCCGCATTTCCATCTGGGCACCGCCCGCGAGGACTTCGAGCGCGTCTGGACCCGCGAGGCCTATGACGCCATGACCGCCCTGCTGGCGGGCCTGCCCGTGCACTGGCGGTTCTTTGTCAAGCGCAAGCTGATGGAGGGACTGACACAGGAGGGCAGCGGCGCTGCGGAGGTGCAGGCCGTCTACCGCGCCTTGCTCGACAGCCTGCCGCACATGCGCCAGCAGATCGCGGCCGAGTAGCATGACCGGCATCTTCACCGACGATTTCCGTACCTCCCCCTGGTGGTGGGAGGGCTTCACGCCGCCCGAGGACCCCCCGGCCAAGCTTCCGAAGGAAGTGGATGTTCTCATCGTCGGCGGCGGCTATGCCGGCATCTCCTGCGCACTCACCCTGGCGGAAGCGGGGCGCTCTCCGCTCGTGCTGGACGCGGAGCGGCTGGGGTGGGGTGCCAGCACGCGGAACGGTGGCCAGGTCACCGGCGGGGTGAATGTCGGCAAGATCCCAGGCGGAGGCAATGCGGTGCAGAAGGCCGCGGAGCGCCGCATCGCCATGCTGCGCGACGCCGCCCGCGGCATGGACTTCCTGCTGGAGAGTAGCCGGCGCCACGGCATCGACTGCGGCTGGCATCCCAACGGCCGGCTCACGGCTCTCTGGACCGCAAGCCACTGGTCCAGCTGGCAGGCACGGCTGGAGGATCTGAACCGCCACACCGGCGCCGACGCCCGGATGATCCCCAAAGCGGCCATGAAAGAGGAGATCGGCACCGACTTCTACGCGGGCGGCGTCCTGATCGGGCGCGCCGGCCACCTGCATCCGGCCCGCCTCTATGGCGGCCTGCTCGCGGCGGCGCAGAAGGCCGGCGCCGCGGCGCATGGCCGCACGCGCGTGGAGACCATCGCCCGCACAGCCGGCGGATGGCAGGTGGTGACGAGCAAGGGCGCACTGCGCGCCGGCACCGTCGTGATTGCCACCAACGGCTATACAGGGCGGCTGGTGGGGCAGCTCCACCGGCAGGTCATCCCGGTCACCACCCATATGATCACGACCGAAGAGCTGCCGTCCGGCCTCGCGCAGCGCATCATGCCGCGCAACCGCGCCGTCTCGGAGACGCGGCGCGTGGTGAACCACTATCGCCTTTCGCCCGATGGCCGGCGGCTGCTCTTCGGAGGCCGCGCACGCTTCTTTCCCGCTGCAGAACGGGCCACAGCCGCCATCCTGCACAGGCTCATGGTGCAGCGCTTCCCGGAGCTTTCCGGCGTGCGTGTCTCCAACAGCTGGGGCGGCCGTGTCGCGGTTCCCTTCGATTACCTGCCCCATATCGGCGAGCATGACGGCATCCACTATGCCCTCGGATGCAACGGCAGTGGCGTGGTGATGATGAACTGGCTTGGCCATGGCGTGGCCCACAAGATCCTGGGTACGCCCGGCCCGGCCGCGGCCTTCGATATCGGAGCCATGCCCACGCATCCCCTCTACCATGGCGCGCCGTGGTTCCTGCCAGCCGTGGGCACCTACTACCAGGTGCGGGATTGGCTGGAACGTCGTCCTGCCGCCCGAGCGCCCGCCTGAGGCGCAAGAACGAGAAACGCCTGCCTGCGGAGAGCCCGCTTCAAACCGGAAGGATCATTGCCCATGCCCTACACGACGAAGCTAGCCGGTGGCCTGCTCAGCCGGCGCAGCATGCTGGCTGCCCCGCTTGCCGTGGCCGCACGGCCCGCCGTCGCGCAGACCTGGCCGGCCAAGCCCATCCGGTTCGTGGTGCCGCTCGGCCCCGGCGGCGCCACGGACATCGTCATGCGGATTCTGGCGCCGAAACTCTCCGAGATCCTCGGCCAGCCCTGCGTGGTGGAGAATCGGGTGGGCGCCGGCGGTGTCGTGGGCACGGAGAATGTCGCTAAATCCGCCCCCGATGGCTACAGCTTCGTCCACGCTGCGGTCTCCTCCGTCGTCATCGCGACCTCGCTCTTCCGGAATCTGCCCTATGATCCCGAGGAGGATCTGACGAACATCTCGCCGACCGTGTTCGTGCCGCTGACGCTCTCCGCCACAACCAAGAACTTCAATGTTACGTCCCTGAAGGAACTGATCGCCGCGATGAAGGCGCGCCCGGGGCAGCTGAGTTTTGCCAGCAACGGCACGGGCGCGACCAGCCATCTGGCAGGCGCCAACCTGCTGCGGCTGACGGGGTGCGAAGCGGTGCACGTGCCTTATCGCAGCGGCGCGGAGGCCCTGGCCGCGCTGGTGAACGGCGATGTGCAATGGGCCTTCGATATCGCCGTGCTGCACCGTGAGCAGGCGAAGGGCGGCCATATCCGCATGATCATGGCCACGCCGGACCGCCAGCCCCTGATCCCGGAGGTGCCGAGCAACACCGAAGCCGGGTTGCCGGAGCTGAAGGCCTATTCCTGGTTTGGGATCTTTGGCCCGGCGGGGCTGCCCAAGCCCATCGTCGAGAAGCTCGCCGCCGCCATGGGGCAGGCGCTGGCCGATCCCGCGATCCGCGAGCGGCTGGAACAATCCGGCATGCCGCCGATGCTGGACTATACGCCGGCCAAGTTCGAGGCCTTCATCAAGGAGGAGCGGACCTTCTGGCCGCCGATCGTCCGGGCATCCGGCGCCACGGTGCAATAGCGCGGGCAGGCGGCCGGCCGCCTGTCCTCAGAGGCGCATCAGCGCGGTCAGCCCGGCAACCTGCTCAAGCTGCCCGAAACGCTGCAGCGCATTCCAGACACGGTCGGCCTGGAGGGGCGTCAGGGCGCGGGCGGCACAGTCGTGGAACTTGCTTTTCAGCTCGGCATCGGTCAGCGGCGCCTGCGGATGGCCGCGCGGAATGGTGGCAGAGGCATGGAGCACCGAACCATCGGTGAGCGTGACCTCCACGCTGCCGCGCTCGAAGGTTTCGGCCACCGGCCGGTCACCGGTCAGCTCCGGGTCCATGGCGACCTCAATCCGCTCCATCAGCGGCACCAGGTCAGGCCGTGAAACGGCATCCGGCGCGAAGCTGCCGAGGGTCAAACTCCCGTCATGCAGTGCGGCGGCCAGGCAGTAGGGAAGGCTGAAACGGGCCTCGTTGGGGTCGCGCGGCACACGGTAGCGCAGATTGGCCTGCGCCACTTCGGAGACTTCCGCGCGAATGGAGGCAACCTGCTCCGGCCGGAGATTCAGCGAGCGAAGCGCATCGACAGGCCGATGCGTGGAGGCGCAACACGGATAATACTTGGCCCAGGCGCCATACTGCTCGATCGCGGGGGGATTGCCCAGATGGGCGAGACCGGCCGCCATGCCCGGCGCCCCTCCTCCCGCCATCAGTTCCAGATAGGCCCAGCGCCCTTCCATCGGCTCGGCGATGCCGGTCACGCCGGCCGCGGCAAGCTGCGCGGCCACCATCCCGTTCTTGGCGGCCAGCCCCGCGTGCAGTGGCTTTGCCATGGTGCCGAACTGACGCTTGGATCCGCCCGCCATGCTGGTGGCCAGTGAAATCGCCATGGTCATGCGGTCCGGTTCCAGCCGCAGCAGCCGCGCGCAGGCCGCGGCCACGCCCATGCTGCCGATGGAGAGGGTGGTGTGCCAGCCTCGGGTGTAATGAACGAGGTTCATGGCCTCGCCGAGGCGCGCCAGCACTTCGAAGCCGACGATGAAGGCGTCCAGCGCATCGGCGCCCGAGGCTCCCTTCTCCTCCGCGAGGGCCAGCACCGCGGGCACGAGCGCGGCGCTGGGGTGGGACATGGCGGGATCCAGCACGTCGTCATAGTCGAGCGCATGGGCCGCGGTGCCGTTCACCAGGGCGGCCCAGGGAGCGGCCTGAGATCCGCCGCCCATCACATGGCTGCGCCCGGCGCCCCATGCGCTGACGGCGCGGCGTATATTGGCGGTGCAGAGCTCGTCCTGCCCGGCCAGCATCACAGCAACGGTATCCACCACCGCGCGCCGCGCGGCTTCGAGCTGCGTGGAGGACCAAGCCCGTGGCACCTCTGCACACCAGGCTGCCAGCAGTGCCGTCGCGTTGCCTGTCGCCAGGAAGCCATCGGTCACTGAGTCCATTGCCCCTCACCTTCTCTGCTGCTGCCCGCGCCGAAGCTTCGCATGATGGATTCTGCCAACCTGTTTGAGGAGGGGGCAGGTTCGCATATTCTCAGGGCTTCGCTCATGCTGCGGCATCGTGCTCTTCCGTCCGCGGTGACGGCAACGCCGCTCCATGGACCGCGCATCGCCGCCGGCACGAGGGACAAGGAATCCCAACGGACCTGACCTGGCCAACCTTGCATCCGCTGCGCTGGCGGATACCGGCAGGCCCGCGGATTCGTTGCATGAGCATCATTGACACGGAAACGGAAGCAGCACTACCGTGACCATGCGCAGCAGGCTTCCGTTTATCCTGCGCGCCAAGCGAAGAATTTGCCGGAACCGGGGAACGCTAAAGTCGCGGGCTGGTGTTACGGGTGGAGATCCGTGATGCGATATTCCGCTGGCGAGTGCCACGCACCGCCCTTCGGGCCAGGACACCTTGCGATGCAGCGCACCGCAGGCCGGCCAATTGCCGTTGTCTTACGACGCCATGCCCGCGCCCTGTCGATCTCCTGCCAATCGGCGGAGCTTTAACGCACCAGTGGAGGGCTTGCCTTGTCCAGGAACCACGCCCCGATCTCTGTGGCGCATTCCCCGAGCAGCGGCCTCTCGCGGCGCTCGCTGCTGGCGCTGAGCGGCGCCGGAATGCTGGCCGGCCATACGGCGCAGGCACAGGGTGCCGTGCCGCCGCCGCCGGCCGCCCCGCGCGGACAGGTGGTGGTCGGGCTGTCGCAGGAGCCGACCGTCTTCAATCCGCTGATGGCCTCCATCGAGGTGGACCAGGGCGTCTGGTGGAACCTCTTCAATCCGCTCTGGGGCGTGGACCCGGAGGGCAACCTCACGCCACAGCTCGCGCGCGCGGTGCCCTCGGTGGAGAATGGAGGCATCTCGGAGGACGGCCTCGCCTGGAAGATCGCCTTGCGGGACGACGTCACCTGGCACGATGGCACGCCCTTCACCGCCGAGGACGTGAAATACACGCTGGAGCTGATCAACACGCCGGGCTTCCGCACCCGCACGCGCCAGGGCCATGAGCTGGTGCACGACATCACCGTCACCAGTCCGCACGAGATCACCTGGCGGATGGAGAAGGCCTATGCGCCCTATCTCTCGCTCCTCGCCTGGACCTTCATCGTGCCGAAGCACATCCTCGCCAAGGCCAATGACCCGAACACCGCGCCCTTCAACAACGCGCCGGTCGGCACCGGCCCCTTCCGCTGGGGCGAGCGCGTGCCGGGTGACCATCTGACGCTGGTGGCCAACGAGAAGTATTTCGGCGAGGGCCCCTATCTGGAACGGGTGGTGTTCAAGTACATCCCCGACCTCACCGCGCTCTACACGCAGTTCCGCACCGGGCAGATCGACCACACCGGCATCCAGGGCATCCTCGCCAACTACTACGCGGAGGCGAAGAAGATCCGCGGCGTACGCATCTCGGTGAATGCCAGTCCGCAGGTGGAGGCGATTGCGCCGAACTTCGCGCATCCCGTGCTGGGCGACAAGGCGGTGCGGCAGGCGCTCTATGCCTCCATCAACAAGCAGGCCATCATCGACGTCATCTATTACGGCCTGCCCAAGCCGACCGAATCCTTCCTCCCCATGGAGTCCTGGGCCTACAACCCGGACCTGCCGAAGCAGAGCTACGACCCCGCCAAGGCCAACAAGATCCTCGACGAAGCCGGCTGGAAGCGCGGCGGGCGCGGCATTCGCGAGAAGAACGGCGTGCCGCTCGAGTTCGCCGTCTCCACCACCGCCGGAAACCCGCTGCGTGAGCAGGTGCAGCAGGTGCTGATGCAGGACTGGCAAGGCATCGGTGCCGCGATGAAGATCAACAACATGCCGGCGGCGGTGATCTGGGGCGAGTTCTACATCCAGTCCAAGTTCCAGTCGGTGCTGGTCTCCTCCACCTATATGACCGGCAACGACCCGGACTGCTCCATCCGCTTCGCCAGCTGGGCCACGCCGGCCAAGGGCGGCAGCGGCGCCAACTACTACCAGTACGCCAACCCCGAGATGGACAAGCTCCTGGCGACCGGCGCCACGAGCTTCAACCGCGAGGCGCGAAAGGCCGCCTACCACAAGATCCAGGAGATCTTCCGCGAAGACCTCGTGCTGCTGCCGATCTACCAGCCGGCGCCGGTGGAAGGGATCAAGGAAGGGCTGATCGGCTACCGGCCCAACGTCAACGTTTCCTCCAACTGCTGGAACATCGGCAGCTGGTACTGGGCTTCCTGAGGGCGGCCGGGGGTGGGCCCCTATTTGCTGCGCCGGCTGCTGCAGGCCCTCGGCCTGCTATTGCTGGTCTCGGTGATCGGCTTCACCATCCTGCACCTGGCGCCCGGCGGCCCGCTCTCGCAGTTCGCCGCCAGCGGCACCATGACGCAGGCCGACCTGGACCGCATCGCGCACCAGCTCGGCCTCGACCGGCCGCTCCCGGTTCAGTACCTGGACTGGCTGTGGCGCATGCTGCAGGGGGACTGGGGCCGCTCCTACCGCGACCAGCAGCCGGTGCTGGCGGTGATCGGCTCGCATCTCGGCGCCACGCTGGAGCTGATGCTGACCGCCACGCTGATCGCCATGCTGCTGGGCTCCTGGATCGGCGTGCTGGGCGCCATCCGGCGCTACTCGCTGTTCGACACGCTGGCCACGGTGGGCGCCATGGTGGCGCTCTCCATCCCGACCTTCTGGTTCGGGCTCGTGGTGATCTACATCTTCTCCGTCGAGCTGGAATGGCTGCCCTCGGGCAACCGCTACACGGTAGGCGACGGCTCGCTGCTGAACCAGATCCACCACCTGATCGCGCCGTCAATGGTGCTGGCACTGGTCAGCACGGCACTCTGGAGCCGCTACATGCGTGCCTCCATGCTGGACGTGATCAACCAGGACTTCATCCGCACCGCGCGCTCCAAGGGCCTGCCCGAGCGGCGCATCCTGTTCCACCACACCATCCGCAACGCGCTGCTGCCGATGATCACGGTGGCCGGGCTGCAACTGCCGACGTTGCTCAGCGGCGCGCTGGTGACGGAGACGGTCTTCACCTGGCCGGGCATGGGGCGGCTCTTCCTCGATTCCATCGGTTATCGCGACTACCCCGTGGTGATGGGCCTGCTGATGTTCACCGCCGTGCTGGTGCTGCTCGGCAGCCTGCTGGCCGACCTGCTCTACGGCGTGGCGGACCCGCGGCTGCGGCTGGAGTGAAGGAGCAGAGCATGAGCGCCACCTCCGGCCGCCTGGACGCCCTCCCTGCCCGCCCTGCACCGCGCCGCAGCGGTGCCAGCGCGCTGCGCCGCTTCTGCCGGCATCCGCTTTCGCTGCTCGGCGGCGGCGTGCTGCTTCTGATGGTGCTGGCCTGCGTCTTCGGTCCGATGCTGCTGCCTTTCGACGACCTGCGCATCGACATTCTGCACCGCTTCACGCCCCCCTTTAGCGGGGCGCATGTGCTGGGCACCGACCAGCTCGGCCGCGACATGCTGGCCCGGCTGCTGATGGCGGGCCGCATCTCACTGGCGGTCGGCTTCGCGGCCATGGCGCTCAGCATGGTCTTCGGCATCCTGGTCGGGCTGGCGGCCGGCTTCTATGGCGGCGTGGTGGGCGCCGTGCTGATGCGCTTCGTCGACGCGGTGCTGTGCTTCCCCTCCATCTTCCTGCTGCTGGCGCTCTCCGCCTTCATCGAGCCGGACGTCTTCTCGATCATCCTGCTGATCGCCAGCACCGCCTGGATGGAGGTGGCGCGCATCGTCGAGGCGCAGATCCGCGCCCTCCGCGCGCGCGACTTCGCCGTCGCCGCCGAGGCGCTCGGCGCGACCGACGCGCGCATCATGCTGCGCGAGCTGCTGCCGAACGCCGTGGCGCCGATCGTGGTCTCGGCGACGCTGAACGTCGCGCACGCCATCCTGGCGGAATCCTACATCAGCTATCTCGGCTACGGCATCCAGCCGCCGACGCCGAGCTGGGGCAACATGCTGGACAACGCGCAGAGCTACCTCACCAGCGCGCCCTGGCTGGCGCTGCTGCCCGGCGCCGCCATCGCGCTCGCCGTGATCTGCTGCAACTTCCTGGGCGACGGGCTGCGCGACGCGCTCGACCCGCGGGCGCAGGCGCGGTGATGCCGGACGATTCCGCCATGGCCCGCCCGGTTCCGCCGCGTCCTGAAATGGCGGCGGAGACGGTGCTGGAGGTGCGCAACCTCAGCGTGCGCTTCCGCTCGCCCGCCGGACCGTTGCCGGCGGTGCGCGAGGTTTCCTTCAGCGTCCGGCGCGGCGAGACCCTGGCGCTGGTGGGTGAGTCCGGCTCGGGCAAGAGCGTCACCAGCCTCGCCTTGCTGCGCCTGACCCCGCCCGCCCCCGCCTGCCTTGTCGCAGGCCAGGCGCTGCTGCGCGACCGGGACGGCACGGTGCTGGACGTGCTGACGCTGCCTGACGAGGCGGTGCGCCAGGTGCGCGGCGCCGCGGCGGCCATGATCTTCCAGGAGCCGATGACCTCCTTCAACCCCGTCCACACCATCGGCGACCAGGTGGCCGAGGCCATCCGCTACCATGCCGGCCTCGGCAAGCGGGCGGCGCTCGACCGCGCGGCGGAACTGCTGGACCTCGTCGGCATCCCCGAGCCGCGCAAGCGCCTCTCCGCCTATCCGCACCAGCTCTCCGGCGGCATGCGGCAGCGCGCGATGATCGCCATGGCGCTCTCCTGCGAGCCGGGCCTGCTGATCGCCGACGAGCCGACCACCGCGCTCGACGTCACCATTCAGGCGCAGATCCTCGACCTGCTGCGCCGCTTGCAGCAGCGCACGGGCATGGCGATGATCTTCATCACCCACAATCTCGGCGTCGTGGCGGAGATCGCCGACCGCGTGATGGTGATGTATTCCGGCCGCGTGGTGGAGCAGGCGGCGGTTGGCCCGCTCTTCGCCGCGCCGCGCATGCCCTACACCATGGGACTGCTGGAATCCGTCCCGCGGATCGACCTCGCCGGCCGCCGCCGCGGCCCGCTGCCCGCCATCCCCGGCAACGTGCCGGACCCGCTGGACCCGCCGCCCGGCTGCGCCTTCGAGCCGCGCTGTGCGCACCGCGTGCCCGGCCGCTGCGATGCCGAGCCGCCGGCGCTGGAGGAGGCCGGGCCGGAGCATTGGGTGCGCTGCCTGCGCTGGCGCGAGATTGCCGCCGGGGTGGCGCCATGAGCCAGTCCACCGAGACCCTGCTGGAAGTGCGCGACCTGCAGAAGTGGTTCCCCGTGCGCGGCGGCTTGTTCGGCCGCACCGGGGAGAGCGTGAAGGCGGTGGACGGCGTCTCCTTCGACCTGCGCCGGCGCGAGGTGCTGAGCCTGGTCGGCGAGTCCGGTTCCGGCAAGACCACCGTCGGCCGCACCGTGCTGCGCCTGACCAGCCCCACTGGCGGCAGCATCCGCTTCGCCGGGGAGGACATCACCCATCTCTCGCGACGCCGGATGCGGCCGATCCGCCAGCGCATGCAACTCGTCTTCCAGGACCCCTATGCCTCGCTGAACCCGCGCATGACGGTGGGCAGCATCGTCGCCGCGCCGCTGGAGATCCACCGCCAGGGCGGCTCCCGCCGCGAGCGCGAGGAGCGCGTCGCCGAGGCGCTGCGGCTGGTCGGGCTGCTGCCGCAGCATGCCAGCCGCTACCCGCACGAGTTCTCCGGCGGGCAGCGGCAGCGCATCGGCATCGCCCGCGCCCTCATCACCGGCCCGGAGCTGCTGGTGGCCGACGAGCCGGTTTCCGCGCTCGACGTCTCCATCCAGGCCCAGGTGGTCAACCTGCTGCTGGAGCTGCAGGAGCGGCTCGGGCTGACGGTGCTGTTCATCGCGCATGACCTCGCCGTGGTCGGGCATATCTCCGACCGGGTGGCGGTGATGTATCTCGGCCGTCTGGTCGAGCTGGCCGAGACGCGCAGGCTCTTCGCCGCGCCGCGCCACCCCTATACCGAGGCGCTGCTCTCCGCCGTGCCGGTGCCCGACCCCACGGCCAAGCGCGCGCGCATCGTGCTGGCGGGCGACATCCCGAGCCCGATGAACCCGCCCTCCGGCTGCGTCTTCCGCACCCGCTGCCCCTATGCGCTGCCGGACTGCGCGCAGACCCGCCCGCCGCTGCGCGAGGTGGCGCCAGGCCATTTCAAGGCCTGCATCCGCGACGACCTGTCGCTGCGCGCCGCCGCGTGATGCCTCGTTCCACCAGGAGAACCGCCCCGCCATGTCGCCACCCGTCGAGCGCGTGCACAGTAACGAGACGCTGCCGGACAGCGCCGACGTCGTCGTCATCGGCGGCGGTATCGCCGGCGTCACGGCGGCCTATTTCCTGGCCAAGAAGGGGCATTCGGTCGCCCTCATCGAGAAGGGGCGGATCGCCGGCGAGCAGTCCAGCCGCAACTGGGGCTGGTGCCGCCAGCAGAACCGCGACGAGCGCGAGCTGCCACTGATCAAGTACAGCCTCGATCTCTGGGGCAAGCTCAGCGAGGAGATCGGCGCCGATGTCAGCTTCCGGCGCTCCGGCCTGCTCTATGTCACCACGAAGCAGTCCGATCTCGACGAGTGGGAGCAGTGGTCCAACCTCGCCCGCCCTTATCAGGTGCACAGCCGGATGCTGTCCGCCGAGGAGGCGCAGGCGATGACGCCGGGCTGCACGCAGAAATGGATCGGCGGCGTGCATGCGCCGACGGATGGCCGCGCCGAGCCTTCCAAGGCCGTGCCGGCCATGGCCGAGGCGGCCCGCAAGCTCGGTGTCACCATCCACCAGAACTGCGCCGCGCGCGGGCTGGAGACCACGGCCGGAAAGGTTTCCGCCGTCGTGACGGAGAAGGGCCGCATCCGCACCCAGGCCGTGCTCTGCGCCGGCGGCGCCTGGTCCTCGATGTTCTGCCGCCACCATGGCATCAACCTGCCGCAGGCGGGGGTTCGCTCCACCGTCTTCGCCACCACCGCGGCGCCCGAGGTGACTGCGGGTGGCCTCTCCACCCCGGGCTTCGTCATCCGGCGGCGGCTGGATGGCGGCTACACCGTCTCGATCCGCGGCCGGGGCCGCCTGGAGCTGACGCCGCAGGGGCTGCGCTACGCCCGCAAGTTCTGGCCAGTCTTCCGCAAGCGGCGCGAGGGCGGGGTGAAGATCCGGCTCGGGCGTTCCTTCGTCGAGGGGCCGGAGACGCTCGCGCGCTGGAAGCTGGACGGCCCCTCACCCTTCGAGCGGGTCCGGGTGCTGGACCCGGCGGCGGACACCTCGGTGGTGGGCGAGGCGCTGGCGCAGCTCGTGGAGGCCTACCCCGCCCTGGCCGGCATCCGCATGTCGCATGCCTGGGGCGGCTGGATCGACAACATGCCCGATGCGGTGCCGGTGATCTCCCCGGTGCCGCAAATGCCCGGCCTTTTCCTCTCCACCGGCTATAGCGGGCACGGCTTCGGCATCGGGCCCGGCGCCGGGCGCTTGGCGGCCGACCTGGTGGCGGGCGACACGCCGATCGTGGATCCGACGCCCTTCCGCTATACCCGCCTGATCGACGGCTCGCCCCTGCCGCCGGGTCCGATGTAGGGCGGCTTCCACAAGGCTGCCGCGATTGACTTCGCGGCAGCCCCCCTCCCCCCTCCCCCCTACTTCTTCTCGACGTTCCAGAAGACCGGCACGGGCGTCTCCAGGAAATTGGTCACGCTGGTGCGGTAGGCGATGGGCGCGAAGAACTGGCCCACCGGCACGATCGGCACCAGCTTCGTGGCCTCCTGTTGCAGTTCGGCGATCAGCGCCTGGCGCTTGCCGGGATCGCTTTCCCGTGCCCAGGCGTTCTTCAACTCCTCGATGCGCGGCGAGCAGGCCCAGCCGGCATAGGAAGCCTCGGTGCAGTTCGTGTTGAGCGCGACATTGGCGATCGGGTTGTCCAGTTCGAAGCCGTAGGACCACATGGGAAAGATGTTCCAGCCGCCGGCCTGCGGCGGCTCGCGGCGGTTGCGGCGGGACATCATGGTGGCGAAGTCCATGTACTGGAGATCCACGGCGAGCCCCGCCGCGCGCATCCGCTCCGCCGCCAGCGTGCCGAAGCCCTTGATGACCTCGTTGTCGCCCGGCGCGATGACGACGATGGGCTGCCCGGCATAGCCCGCCTCGCGGAAGAGCCGCTTCGCCTCCTCGACCTTTGTGCCCCGCATCCACTCGCCGCCGGCCTGGTTCTCGTTGAGGCCGCCGCAGGACAGGAAGCTGTAGCATTCCCGCCAGTACTGGCCGTCACTGCCGGCGGTGATCGACATGAACTCGCGCTGGTCCATCAGCAGCGCCAGCGCGTGCCGCGCCTCCGGCTTGTCAAAGGGTGGCTGGGTGTGATTGGGCCGCAGGAAGCCGAACTGCCCCTGCTTGCCGTGCACGGCCACCCGCAGGTTGCTGTTCTGCGCCAGCACCGGCAGCAGGTCGAGCGGCGGCGTCTCGTAGATGTCCAGTTCGCCGCTTTGCAGCGCCGCGACGGCCGAGGCGGAATCCGGCAGCACCATCCATTCCAGGCGGTCGATCTTCACCACCTTGCCGCCGGCAAAGTTGCTCGGCGGCTCCTCGCGTGGCTGGTACTCGGCGTTGCGCCGATAGATCATGCGGTCGCCGGGGCGGTAGGCCGCGCGGTCGAAGCGGAAGGGGCCGGAGCCGATGATCTCCTTCACCGCGGTCATCGGGTCGGTGGTTGCCTCCTCCGCCCGCATGATGAACAAGCCGGCGGCGGTGGGCTTGGCGAAGGATTCGATCAGCAGCGGCGTATCCACCGGCAGCGAGACGGCGAAGCGCTTCTCGTCCACCACCTCCAGCACCATGCCCAGCTCGACCAGCTTGCGGCCGCTGACATCGCGCTTCGCCCAGCGCTGGATGGAGGCGACCACGTCGTTCGCGGCAACCGGGCGGCCGTCATGGAAGGCGAGGCCCGGGCGCAGCGTCATCAGCCAGCGCACGCCCTTTCCAGCCTCCGCCTTCTCCACGCTGCCGACCATCTGCGGCTGCGGCTTCAGCGCGGCATCGAGCGAGAACAGCGTGTCATAGACGAGGTAGCTGTGCTGGTGCGTGACCGAGAGCCAGTTGACGACGGGGTCCATCGTACGGGGCTCGGCCGAGGCGGCATAGCGCAGCACGCTTTCCGCGGATGCGGTGGTGGGGGTGAAGGTGGCGGCGGCCTGCAGCAGCAGGGCACAAGCGGCAACGCGCAGCAGCGGCAGGCCAGTCTTGCGGGTCGGGAAGGCAGGGCGGGCAGGCAGCATCGAAGCCATGGGTACCGTCTCCTGTCGGGGTGGAAAGCCGTTCTGGTGGTGTCCTCGCCGGTTTCTGTGGATGGGCGCGGGCGGAGCGCCCGCACCGGATCGTGGCTCAGGCCGCCTGGCCGACCGCCTCGGCGGGGGCGGCCTTGTCCCGTGCCTTCACCGCATCGGCCAGCTTCTCGGCGATCATGATCACCGGCACGTTCAGGTTGGCGCAGGGGATTGTCGGCATCAGCGAGGCGTCGCAGACCATCAGCCCCTCGGTGCCGATCACCCGCCCTTCCGGGTCGCAGACCGCCATCGGGTCGTCCGCCGCGCCCAGGCGGCAGGTGCCGCAGGGATGCCAGACGCCGCCGACATGCTTGCGCAGATGCATCCGCAGGGCCTCCTCATCGGTGCAGAGCACCTCCAGCGGCGCGATGCCCTCCTGCGCCATCGCGAGGATGCGGCGGCGGATGGAAGGGCTGCGGTCCATCGCCGGCCCGGCCAGTGCGGTCAGCAGCCCGTTGCGGCGGGAGAGGGCCAGCAGCTTTTTCACCTGCGCCGAATAGGTGGAGGGGAAGGCCTCCACCACCATGCCCTGCATCGAGGGCGCCCGCAGCACGCCCGCCGCCAGGCGGAAGGCCTGCGCCAGCCGCTCCAGGTCGCGGCCATCGGAGAGCATGCGGAAATCCACCTGCGGAGAGTCGCGGAAATCCGCCGAGGCCAGCGTCACGACGCCCTGCGAATAGGACTTGTTGACCCAGGAGAAGAGCGTGGCGATGCGGTGCCCCACCGCGTGCCAGCCGGAGCGGGTGTTGACCGCCGTGTGCATGTCCCCGGGCGGCGTGCCCGCCATGCCGGAGGACCAGCGCAGGATCGACTGGATGTGGTAGCGGTCGCCCGCGGGCAGCCGCGCATCGGCGCGGATGAAGGCGGACATGCCGATGGAGGGGTGTTCCAGCAGGTTGCGGCCCACCCCCTCCCGCCCGGCGACGACGGGGATGCCGAGCGCCCCCAGGGCGCGGCCAGGCCCGATGCCGCTGCGCATCAGCAATGCCGGCGAATGCAGCGCCCCGGCGCTGACGATGACCAGCGGCGCCGCGACGCTGACGGACTGGCCTTCCCGCAGCAGCCGCGCGCCCGTGGCGCGGCGGCCCTCGAAGAGCAGCCGCTCCGCCTCCGTCTCGGTCCACAGCGTCAGGTTGGAGCGGCGGCGCACGGCCTCTGTCAGGTAGACGGTGGCCGTGGAGGTGCGGGCGCCCTCGCGGTCGAGGTTGACGGTGATGGGATAGACGCCGTCCTCCCAGACGCCGTTCTGGTCCTCCCGTGCGGCGAAGCCCTGGCGCAGCAGCTCGGCCTCGACCTGCTTCGCGAAGGGCGTGTGCAGCCGGCGCGGCACCCGCTGGATCGGCAGCGGCCCCTCGGCGCCATGCAGCGCCGTGTCGGCGGCGAGGTCGAGGTCGGTCTCCAGCTTGCGGAAATAGGGCAGCACCTCGTCCCAGCCCCAGCCCGCCGCGCCCTCCGCCACCCATTCGGCGTAGTCGTGCGGCGAGCCGCGGTTGGCGCCGATGCCGTTGATCGAGGAGCCGCCGCCGAGCAGCCGCGCCTGCTCATAGGGCCGGATGGTGGCGTCGCCGGTGTTGCCGGGGTCGCGCCCCATGCTGACGCGGAGGCCCGGCCAGGTGTTGGCCGGGTTGAAATAGGCCCGGCCCGGATAGGGCGAGGCGATGTCGCGCGGCATGGCACCGGGACGGAGATCGCGCCCGGCCTCCACCAGCAGCACGCGGCGGTGCGGATCCTCCGAAAGCCGTGCCGCCAGGACGCAGCCCGCCGAGCCGCCCCCCAGGATCACCACGTCGAACTGTAGCGTCTCGCCCATGCCACTCACGCCTTTTGCACGTTCCAGAAGAAGGCGGCCGAGCCTTGCAGCACGCCGCTGACCGACTTGCGGTAGGCCATGCGGGAAAAGTACTGGCCGAGCGGCAGCGAGGGAACGTCGGTGAAGGCGAGCTGCTGGATCTGGTCCATCAGCTTCCGGCTGGCCTCCGGCGTCGCGGCATCGAGCCATTCGCCGGTCAGGCGCTCCATCTCCGGGCTGGCGTACCAGCCGGTCCAGCCCTTCTCCCCCTGGCCACGGATGGTGGCGTTCATCGCGGGGTTGGCGATCGAGACGCTCGGCCAGTTGGTGTGGTAGATGCTCCAGCCGCCCTGCCCGACCGGCGCCCGGCTCAGCCGGCGTTGCAGCACGCTGCCCCAGTCCATCTCCTGCAGGTCCACCGTCATGCCGAGCTGGCGCAGCAGCGCCGCGGTGAGCTGGCCGTGCGGACTGATGGAGGGATAGTCCGAGGGGTTGAGGATGACCACCGTCTCGCCCTTGTAGCCGGCGGCCTTCACGGCGGCGCGGGCGGCCTCCAGGTCGGCGGGCATGGCCTTGCTCCAGCCCTCCGTGACCTCCGGCAGGCCGCAGGGAAACATGGCCAGGCACTCCTTCCAGGTGTCGGTATCGTCACCCTGAATGGCGCGCATGTAGTCCTGCTGCCGGACGGCGGAGAGCACCGCGCGGCGCAGCGCCGGATTGTCGAAGGGCGGCTGCAGGTGGTTGAAGCGCGCGAAGGAGATGAAGCCGTAAGGGTCCTGCCGCTGCAGGGTGATGTCCCGGCTGCGCGCCAGCAGCGGGGCGAGGTCGGGCAGCACCTGCTCCCACCAGTCGATCTCGCCGGCCTGCAGGGCCGCGGCGGCGGTCGCCGGGTCCGGCATGACGATCCATTCAAGCCGGTCCAGCTTCGCGACCTTGCCGCCCGAGGTCCAGTCGGGCGCGCCCTGGCGCGGCTGGTAGCCCTCGAAGCGCGCATAGACCGCGCGGCTGCCGGAGACATACTCGTCGGCCAGGAAGCGATAGGGGCCGGAGCCGACCATCTCGGTGACCGGCTTGTTGGGGTCGGTCTTCGCCAGCCGCTCCGGCATCATGAAGGCCGGCGAGGAATGCGGCTTGCCGATGGCGTCCAGCAACCGGCGGAAGGGCCGCTTCAGGCGGATGCGGATGGTGCGGTCGTCGGCGGCCTCGAAGGCCTCGACCGCGGCGCCGAGGGTCTGGCCGTAGGTGTCGCGCTGGCTCCAGCGCGCCAGGCTGGCGGCGCAGTCCTGGGCACGCACCGGCTCGCCATCGTGGAAGCGCAGGCCATCGCGCAGGCGGATCAGCCAGGTCAGGCCGTCGGCGGAGGTTTCGGCGCCTTCGGCCATCTGCGGCTGCGGCTGCATCCGCCCATCCACGCCGTAGAGCGTGTCGAAGACGCAGTAGCCATGCGTGATGGTCACGGCGGCGGTGGTCCAGACCGGGTCGAGCGTCGAGAGATTGGCCTGCGGCACGAAGCGCAGCACCCGCGCATCGGCGGCGCGCGAGAGGCGGGGTGCCATCAGGGGCAGCATGGCGGTGGCAGCGCTGCTGCCCAGGAGGGTACGGCGTCGCATCACGGTGGGGAACTCCCTGGCCACCTGTCGCCCTGCCCTTGTCTGCTCTCTGGACGCAGGGATCAGAACAGGAGGCTAGAGAGCCTCACCAGGACCGGCCAATAAGAAGCCTTTTGCCGGCCATAGGTTGATCCTATGGTTTTGAGGTACACGAACGGGTCAGGCGATGAACCTGCGGCAGATGGAGGTGTTCCGCGCGGTCATGCAGGAAGGTGGCGTCACGGCCGCCGCTGCAGCGCTCGGCGTGTCGCAGCCTTCGGTCAGCGAGATCCTGCGCCACACCGAGGACCGGCTTGGCTTTCGGCTCTTCGAGCGCAGCAGGGGCCGCCTGCACCCGACCGCCGAGGCGCGCCGCCTGTTCCGCGAGGTGGAGCGGGTCTTCGAAGGCGTCGAGCGCGTGCGACGCCTCGCGCATGGGCTTCGCGAGGCGGATACAGGCGGCCTGCGCGTCGTCACCATTAACGCATTGGGCTTCGCGCTCGCGCCCAGGCTGCTCGGCGTCTTCACCGCCGCCTCGCCGCAGGTGGAGAGCCGGCTGGTTGTCATGCGGCGGCACGAGATGGCCGAGGCGCTACTGAATGAGCAGTTCGATCTCGGCCTGACCTTCCTGGCGGGCCAGGACAGCCGGCTGCAACGGCAGGAGTTGCGGCGCGACCGGCTGCACGTCCTGTTGCCGGTCCGTCATCTCCTCGCCGGACGCGAGCGGCTGTCGCTGCAGGATCTCGCCGGCCAGCGGCTGATCGGCTTCACCGCGCTGCAGTCGATGAACGCGCTGCTGCGCCGGCTCTTTGCCGAGGCAGGACTGAACTACCATGCCGCCGCGGAGGTCGAGCATATCGTCCAGGCCTGGACCATGGTCCAGGCCGGCGCCGGGGTGGCCATCGTTGACCCGTTCTCGGCGCTTGGAGCGCTCTTTCCCGGCGTGCGCAGCATTCCTCTGGCCGGTTCCGCTCGCCTGTCGCTGGAGGTGGTGGTCCCGCGCACCCGTCCGATCCCGGTGGTGGCCCAGTCCTTCTTGCGACAGGCCGCCTGCCTTCTGAATAGCGGGGAAAGCGCCTTGGCCAACGGCACTTCAGACGCCTAGGGCCTGTTTTGCTCTGTTGAAACCTGTTGGGCTGATGCAGCGCTGGGAAGGTACCGGAGGTTGGGGTGCGAGGCGCGCCCGCGCGCCGGCACCGGCGTGGCCCATGCGGTGGCTACGCTCAGCGACAGACGTCGATTCATTGGATATCCAAGCCTCCTCTGGGGCGGGAGCGTCCAGTCCCGCTAGCGAACACCACCCCCCTGATGTTGACCGCGCGCAGGCGGAACGACCGGGCTGGGACGTTGTGAGCGCGTTCCACGATCCTGCTAGCGGGGCTGTTCGGTGTCGCACTCGTGAGACGTTGGAGGACCGGAGTTGCGTCCTGCCAAGAGCGGCTCCGGACAGACAGGCCGCTGTCAGACCACGCTGGCGAATAGCCGCTTTCGGGATCGCTCGTCCGGCGGGCTGGCATCTGGCGGGGGTGGAACCTCGTCGCCGAAGGGTGGCCCGCCAATCGGTGATATTGCTGCGTCGGCCGCTCTAAGCCGGATGTCCGCTGGAAGCGGGGGTGGCCCGCCTCAGACGGACATCCGGCTTAGGGAGGGCGAACTACCCTGACGCACTCGCCGCCGCTCCAACAGATTGCATCGCTTCGCAGATTGCTTGCCATGTCACGGAATCAATTGGAATGCCGTTGTGGAGCCGCTCCCCGCGGATGCGGCGCTCAGGGTCTCCTGCAAGCAGCACGGAGTTCTCGCGATCGGCCGGCGGAGATTCGCGCAGGTATGCAAGCAGTGCACGAATCTCCTCGTCGAACGCTGATCGTTCAACCAGATGCTGCGGCGAAATGAAGATCGCCGTCAGCCCGTTGACGATGGCGGGGTCCGCCGCGTTGGCATGCTGCGCGGTAGCGCCGCCAGACAGGGCGCCACCCAGGATCTCACAAATCAGCGCCAGGCCTGAACCTTTGTGATCACCAAAGGGCAGGAGCGCACCTCCTCCCTTGCCGTAGATCGCGCCAGGGTCGCGGGTGGGCCGCCTCTCCGAATCGATCAGGGCGCCTTCCGGCACCGGCAGCCCCGCATTGTAAGCGACACGCACCTTCCCTAGCGCGATGCGGCTGGTAGCGAAATCCAGCACAACAGGCTGCGCTTCGTGCGGCACGGCGATGCAGATCGGGTTGGTCGCCATCCGGGCATCGCCGCCGCCGAAGGGCGCGACACGCGGTGCGCCGGACAGGCCATTGACGAAGAAAAGAGCAATCATCCCTGCCGCGCAGGCCTGCTCGCCATAGGTTCCGACGCGCCCGACGTGATGCACGTTCCGCAGGGTGGCAAGCGCCAGCCCATGTTGCCGTGCCGCGCCGATGCCCCAGTCGGTGACCTCCCGCGCCACGACCTGGCCATAGCCCATGTCGCCGTCAAACGCCGCCATGGCACCCAGGCCGCCGACCTGCCGTGCATGGCGGTTGGCCTGCAGGCGGCCATTGCGGCGGTTGCGAACATAGGCCGGCAGCATGCCCGGGCCATGGCTGTCATGTCCGCGCAGGGCCGCCTCGACGAGGTGGTCCGCGACGATGGCTGCCTCCGCCTCTTCGCTTCCGGCGGCCGAGAGGGTCCGCGCCAGCAGGTCGCGGAGTTCGTCTGCGATGATCAGCATTGCGGCTTCCTTGTTCCAGGGCCAGGGTGACGATGATGGCGCCTTGCCAGACCCGTTGCTATATCCGGCGGATGAGCAGACCCTCGGAACGAGCATTGCCGGACCACCGCGGCACGCAGGGAGGCCGTCGTCTCCGGGCGGCGGAACAACCCGGCGCCGTCAGGCAGGTGTCCGCTCCGCCGAAGCTGACGGACCAGGTGGCCGAGGCCTTGCTGCGGCGCATCGCCGAGGAGAAGCTGCGTGCCGGCGACCGCCTGCCTGCCATCACCGAGCTCTGCCAGCTCTATGGCGTCAGCCCCACGGTGATCCGTGAAAGCCTGGCGCGGCTCCGCTCCGAAGGCATCATTGAGACGCGGCAGGGCTCGGGCGCCTATGTGCTTGAGCCGCCTGCCCGGCCGTTCCGCATCGAAGCCGCAGCGCCCGGCAGCGTTGCCTCGGTGCTGAAGGTCCTGGAACTCCGGCTGGGCCCGGAAGCCGAAGCCGCCGCCCTGGCCGCGCAGCGTGCCAAGCCGGCGGAGATCCGGCGGATCCGCACCGCTCAGAAGGATTTCGCCCTCGCGATCCGCTCCGGCGGCACGGCGGTCGAGGAAGATCTGGCCTTCCATCAGGCTGTGGCCGATGCGGCGGGCAACGAGCTGTTCACCAGTTTCGCCGCCTTTCTGCAGCAGTACCTGCGGGAGGGCGTGACGGTCTCGCATCGCTGCAGCCTGAGCCGTGGCGCGCTGGATGGCGTGGTGGGCGAGCACCAGCGCATCCTGGACGCCATCGCCGCGCGTGACCCCGATGCGGCGCGCGAGGCCGCGCGCCAGCACCTCCAGGCGGGGATACGGCGGTTGCAGGCGGCGCTGGCCGAGGCGAACGGCCCCTGAGAGAGGGGCCGCCGCCCGCGCCTCACACCACGCTGCGCCAGATGCGCTCGCCGCCCAGGTCTTTCGCCCCGTAGCGCGCGATTGCGTCCGCCTCGAAGTCGAAGCCGAGGCCCGGCGTCTGCGGCAGCAGCAGGTCGCCCTTCTCCAGCACCAGTTGCCGGTCGATCAGCCGCCGGAAGTTGACGATGTGGTCGTCGGGCATGAACTCGACATAGGTGGCGTTGGGCGCGCTGGCGACCAGGTGCACATGCACGTCGTGCCAGGCATGCGGTGAGACGGAGACGCCGTAGCTCGCCGCCGTGGCGGTGATGCGGCGCCATTCCGTGATCCCGCCGCAGACCGTGGCGTCGGTCTGTAGGATGGCGGCGGCCTCCTTCTCCAGCAGCTCGCGGAAGCGCCAGCGCCCGGCCTCGATCTCACCGGTTGCGACCGGCACCGACGTCGCGCGCGCCAGCCGGGCGTGGTTGTCGATGTCGTCGGGCGAGAACGGCTCTTCAATCCAGCCGGGCTCATACTCCTCGATGGGGCGCATGTAGCGCAGCGCGGTCGGCAGGTCGGCCCAGGCGTTGTTGGCGTCGAGAAACAGCTCCACGTCGGGTCCCACAGCCTCGCGCGCCGCCTGCACGCGCGCGGCCTCCTCGCGCGGGGAGAGGCGGCCCACCTTCATCTTCACGGCACGGCAGCCCTGCTCGACGAAGGCGGCCATCTCCGCGCCGAGATCGGCGTTGCTCTTGCCTGGCAGGTAGTAGCCGCCGCTGCCATAGCACGGCACGCGGTCCAGCACCGTGGCGCCGAGCAGGCGGTAGAGCGGCAGCCCCGCGCTCCGCGCGTTCAGGTCCCAGAGCGCGATGTCGATGGCGGAGAGCGCGCGGGTCACGGCGCCGGCGCGGCCGAGCAGCAGGCTGTCCTGGTACATCTCGCGCCATAGCCCCTCGACGCGATGGCTGTCCTCGCCCACCAGGCGCGGCGCGAGGGCGTCGGTCACCGCGTCCATCAGCAGCTTGCCGGCGCTGTTCACGGCGTAGCAGTAGCCAACGCCATGCACGCCGTCGGTGGAGCGCACGCGCACCAGGCAGTATTCCCGCGCCTTCACGGTCCGCGTGGAGAAGTTGACGGGATTGTCGAGAGGAACGCGGGCGACGCAAACCTCGACAGCGGCGATCTTCGGCATCGTGTCTTCATTCCACCTTGATGTTGGCTTCGTGGATCAGGCGCGACCACTTGGCGTCCTCCGCCTGCATCAGCCTGGCGAACTCCTCGGACCCCTGGTTAATGATCGTGGCGTCCTGGGAGGCGAAGCTCTTCTTCATCGCGTCGGTCGCCAGGCCCTGCGCGATGCCGGCCTGAATCTTGTCGAGGATCGGCTTGGGCGTGCCGGCGGGCGCAATCATGCCGTACCAGACATCGGCCTCGTAGCCGGGCAACCCGGCTTCCGCGATGGTGGGAACGTCGGGCAGCATCGGCGAGCGCGTGGTGGAGGTGACACCCAGCACCCGCACCCTGCCGTCCTGCACCTGCGGCAGGACCTGCGTCGTGGTGAGCAGGGAGAGCGGAATGACGCCGGACATCAGGTCGGTCAGCGCCGGCGCGCCGCCCTTGTAGGCCACGTGGTTGAGCTGGATGCCAGCCATGCTGGCAAACAGCTCAACCGCCAGCTGCTGGCTGGAGCCGGTGCCGGGTGAGCCGTAGTCGATGCCGCGCGGTTTCTCCTTTGCCATGCGGATCAGGTCGGCAATCGACTTGGCGCCGAAGGAGGGGTTGGTCACCAGCGCGAAGGGCGCCCGCGCGACGAGCGAAATGGGCGCGAAATCCTTCAGCGGATTGTAGGGCAGGTTGGGGTAGAGCGGCCGGTTGGTGACATGCGAGGAGATGGTGAACATCAGCGTGTAGCCGTCGGCCGGGCTCTGGGCCAGCGCCTCGGTGGCGATGATGCCGTTGGCGCCGGCGCGGTTCTCCACCACGACAGGCGTGCCCCACTGCTTCGACAGGCTGTCGCTGACGGCGCGCGCGAAGATGTCCGTGGAGCCTCCGGGCGGGAAGCCGACCAGCACCCGCACGGGCCGGGCGGGATAGGATTTCGCCTCCTGTGCGGCCGCCGGGTCCTGGAGCAGCGGCATCGCCAGCAGCGCCGCAAGTGCAAGCGTTCTCCTGCGCATCTGAACCTCCCCATCGTTGTTGCGGCGCCGACGATGGGCCGGGACCGTGTCAGGGCAGGCTATGGTGCTTGCGCTTCCCATGTCAAATGGTCACCATATGACTTTGCTTGACCCGGCCGCTGCCCGTCAGAGGAACGACAGGAATGAAGATCACCGACATCCGCGCGACCGTGGTGAACGCGGAGATGCGCAACTGGGTCTTCGTCAAGGTGGAAACGGACCAGGACGGGCTGTGGGGGTGGGGCGAGGCGACGCTGAACTGGAAGACCCGCGCCGTCTGCGCCACCCTGGAGGATCTCAAGCCGCTGATCCTCGGCCGCGACCCGCGCGACATCGAGCAGATCTGCCGCGTGCTCCGGAAGCAAAGCTATTACCGACTCGGCATCATCGGCATGACGGCGATCAGTGGCATCGAGCATGCCCTGTGGGACATTTTCGGCAAGTCGCTGGGGCTGCCGGTGTGGCGGCTTCTCGGCGGCCAGGTGCGTGACAAGGTGAAGCTCTATACCCATCTCGGCCTCGGGCAGATGAGCTCGGTCTACGAGACCTTCGATGCCGGCCCGATGGTCGAGAAGGCGCAGGCGGTGGTGGCGCGCGGCTATCAGGCGCTGAAAGTGGTGTGCGTCCCCTACGTGCATCAGACCGCCTCCCCCGCCGCAGTCCGGCATGTCGAGACGCTGGCCGGGACGCTGCGCGAGGCGGTCGGCGACGGCGTCGAGATCATGGTGGACTTCCACGGCCGCCCCGGCACGGTGAGTGCCGCGCTGCAGTTCATCCGAGCGCTGGAGCCTGCCTCCCCGCTGTTCTGCGAGGAGCCGATCCAGCCCGGCGACACCGAGGGCATGCGGCAGATCGTGGCGCAGGCGCGCTGCCCCATCGCCACGGGCGAGCGGCTGGTCGGCACGGCCGAGTTCGCCGACCTGCTCCAGGCGCGGGCGGCGCACATCATCCAGCCCGACCTCAACCATTGCGGCGGGCTTCTCGAGGCCCGCAAGATCGCTGCGCTGGCGGAGGTTGCCATGGCGGGCATTGCGCCGCACAACCCCAATGGACCGCTGGCCGGCATCGCGGCCCTGCACTTTGCCGTCAGCACGCCGAACTTCGTGATCCAGGAAGCCATGCCGGGGAGCGTGCCCTGGTATCATGACGTGGTGCGCCAGCCCGTGCAGATGCAGGATGGCTGGTGGCCGGTGCCGCAGCTCCCGGGCTTTGGCGTCGAGGTGGACGAGAAGGAGGCGGCCCGCCATCCCTTCAAGCAGGAAGTCCTGCACACGGCCAATGCGGTGCTGGAGGACGGCACGGTGGTCGATTGGTGAGGCTGCAGATGTCCGGGCTGAAGGTCTTCGTCCTGGCGCAGCACGCGCCGCAGGCGCCGCGGCTGCAAGCGTTGCTAGGGCCTGGGCCCATCGTGACCGGAATGGCGTCCCTGCCGTCAGATGGTCTCATCGATGCGGAGGTCCTGGTCACCACGCATCTTTCCGCCGAGCAGGCCGTGCGCTGGCGGGGGCGGCTACTGCAGGTTCCCGGCGCGGGGCTGGATGGCATCGCGCGGGACGCGGTCTGGCCGGGCTGCACGATCTGCAACGTGCACGGCCACGAGATCCCTATGGCGGAATTCGCCATGCTGGCCATGTTGGAGCACCGCATCCGGCTCGCCGAGATGCCGTCGCATCTCGACGCCGCCACCTGGCCCGCCGCTTATGCCGGGCGCCCCCTGCATGGTGAGGTCGCGGGCCAGCGGCTGGCCATCATCGGCTTCGGCCATATCGGGCGGGAGGTGGCGCACCGGGCGCGGGCCTTCGGCATGGAGGTGGTTGCGGTGACCCGGACGGGCGCGCCCGAGCCGCTGGCGGACCGCGCCGTTCCGGCATCCCGCCTGCTGGAGGTGCTGCCCGAGGTGGACGTGGTGCTGCTCTGCTGCCCGCTGACGGAGCAGACGCGCGGCCTGATCGGTGCGGCGGCGCTGGCGGCCATGCGGCCCACCGCCCTGCTGATCAACTTGGCCCGCGCCGAAGTCGCCGACGAGGCCGCCTTGTTCACCGCGCTTCGTGAGCAGCGGATCGGCGGTGCCTTCCTCGATGTCTGGTACCGCTACCCCCGGCAGGGCGAGGTTGAGCTGGCGCCCTCCCGCTTTCCCTTCCATACCTTGCCGAACACGCGCTGCACGCCGCATTCCTCCGCCTGGACGCTTCCCTTGCTGGAGCGGCGCTACGCCCTCATCGCACGAAACATCCGGCGCCTGTGGGAGGGCGGCGACTTCGAGCATCTCCTACGCGCCGGTGCCCCTGAAGCGGTGGTATGACCAAAATCCTGACGGCCATACGGCAGCTGAATTTCCGTCTTGTCCAAAGGGCGCTTAGCGGATGTAATTTCGACCACCCTGCACACTGCCCGCCCGCGGCGAACGGCGGCGCCTGACCGGATGGCGATCGGCGCCTATGCCAAGCCCGGGTTAGCGTGCGTGGGCGGGTGGTAAGCTGTTGATCTTGGCGGGCGCTTGGCCTGGAAATCTCGGCCCTGCAGGGCCGGGAGGTCGCGCCCAAAGGGGGCCGAAGCCCCCTCCAACCGCCTCAGGCAATCGTCGCTGCATCCTGGATGGGCACGTAGAAGGCGATGCCCTCGTAGGTCCAGCCCGGCGCATGCGCCAGGATGCCGTCCCGCTCGGCCGTGTCGGCCGTGAAGAAATGCGTGCGCGAGCCGGTGTCGAAGAAGCGATAGAC